>OCZT010002482.1_pt1 | contig 19063 bp, 16 predicted proteins | sample 1539031 | NCBI WGS metagenome assembly OCZT01 (sample SAMEA3539308, study PRJEB22396) | soil metagenome | biome: tundra; feature: field; material: soil | place: USA | collected 2010-05 | depth 0.15 m | reverse complement strand
CGCTCTTCCGATCTCTTCGCGAGCCGCGCGTACGCCGTCGTGAAACGGCTCAGCGAGTCGGACCGCGCGGCGATCACCGCGAGACCGCGCCGCATGTCGTCGCTCCAGTCGTCGGGCAGCGCGTCGCGCACCAGCATCGACTCGAGACTGCCGGCAATCGACTTGATCGGCGCGAGCGAATTGTTGATCTCGTGCCCGATGACGCGAATCAGCCGCTGCCACGCCTGGCGCTCTTCGTCTCGGAGCGGCCGGCTCACGTCGGCGAGCACCAGCAGCTGATGCGGCCGTCCCTCCTGCCGGAACGTCGTGCGCCGCACTTCCCAGCGTCCGGAGCCGCCTGGAAACGCGACGTCTTCGATGCGCGGGGTCGTCCCTTCGAGACAGTCGCGCAGCCCGAGCTCGTCCGAGGTCCGGTCGAGCAGCTGGTCAGCGCGTTGCCCGAGGAGACGCTCGCCCGCGCGGTTCACGAGCCGCAGCCGCTGGCCGCCGTCGAACGTGAACACGGCAACGTCGATCTCGACCATCACCGTCTGGAGGAGCGCGCTCGCTTCGAGCGCGCCGAGCCGCTGATCGTGCAGCGTCGTCGCGAGCACGTTGACCTCGAGCATCACCGCGGCGAGCGGGTCGTCGCCCGCCGCTTCGCGGCCGCTCGCGCCGCGCGCGCGAATGGAGAAATCGCTCTCGCGCAGCGCCGCGAGGAGATTCGACAGGGTCTGCAGCGGCAGCACGACGCGGTGCCGGACGCTGAACGAGCAGCCCGCCCAGACGCCGACGATGAACACGGTGAGCGTCCACTGGACCTTGGGGGGCTGCTGGCCGGTCCAGAGCAGAATGAGCGCCACGAGCGCGGCGGGCAGGCCGGCGGTGAGCGCGAGCAGCAGAATGCGCTGATCGAAGCGGACGCGAGACCGCGGTGCGCCGATCACGCCTGATCTTACAACCCGTAGCGCTGGAGGCGGCGATAGAGCGCGCTCCGGCTCAGGCCGAGCGCCTTGGCCGCCTGGCTGACGTTGCCGTCGAATCGCGCCATCGCCTTCTTGATGAGAAAGCTTTCGACCTCCTCGAGGCTCATGTCCTCGATGCGCGACGTCTGATCGCGGTCGAGGCGCAAGCCGAGCTCGCCCAGGCGGATGGTCGATCCCTGCGCCATCAGCACGCCGCGTTCGATGGCGTGATCGAGCTCGCGGATGTTGCCGGGCCACGGATGACTGAGGAGCGCCTGGGCCGCCGCCGGTTCGAAGCCCGTCAGATTCTTGCGATACCGCTGCGCGTGCTGGCGCAGGAAATGGTGCGACAGCTCGGGAATGTCCTCGCGGCGGCTCCTGAGCGGGGGCAGCGCGATCTCGATCGTGTTCAGCCGGAACAGCAGGTCCTGACGGAAGCGTCCCGAGCCGACCTCGTCCCCGAGCTGCGCGTTCGACGCCGAGAGAATGCGCACGTTCACGTGGCGCGTGCGCGACGAGCCGACGCGCTCGAAATCACCGGTCTCGAGGACGCGCAGCAGCTTCGGCTGCAGGTTGAGCGGTACGTTGGCGATTTCATCGAGGAAGAGCGTCCCGCCGTCGGCCAGCTCGAACCGGCCCACGCGGTCGGTCTTCGCGTCGGTGAAGGCGCCTTTGACGTGTCCGAACAGCTCGCTCTCGAACACGCCCTCCGACAGGCCGCCGGCGTTCACCGTCACGAGCCCCTTGCCGGTGCGGCCGGAGACGGAGTGGACCGCCTGCGCCACGGTGCCCTTGCCCGTGCCGTTCTCGCCGGTGATGAGGACGTTGGCTTCCGACGGCCCGACGCGCGAGATGAGCTCGAGCACCGGCCGCATCGACGGCGCGTCGGCGATGAGCAGCGGCCGGACGTCCGGCTTGAGCGATCGGTTCTCCGCCTCGAGCCGGTGCTGGCGCCGCAGGGCGCGCGCCAGATCGACCTGCGTGCGGAGGATTGTGAGCAGCCGGGCGTTCTCCCAGGGCTTCTGCACGAAGTCGCGCGCGCCGCGGCGCATCGCTTCGACGGCCAGGTCGACGCTTCCCCAGGCCGTCATCACGACAACGGGCAGCATCTGGTCGTGGCCGCGGATCTGCGACAGGAGATCGAGCCCTTCCTGGCCGGACGTCGTGTCGCGCGCGTAGTTGAGATCCATCAGCACCGCGTCGAATTCGCGCGTGTCGATCGCCTCGAGGATGGCGGCGGGGGAGCCGGCCGATTCGATCCGGTACCCTTCGCCTTTGAGGAGCAGCCGCAGCGCCTCGACGACGTCCGGCTGATCGTCGGCCACCAGCACCCGCGACATCGTGACCTCGGGCCGTGGCGCGGGGTTCTCGCCGCGGTCGGTTGCGGGTACCATCGGCCAGCTCTGGATTGTCACGTGGCCTCCTAGTCGTCCACCAGCCAGCCGTCGCGCAGTTGGATGATGCGCGTGCCGTACGACGCGTTGACCTCCGAGTGCGTCACCTGCACGATCGTCGCGCCGCCCTCATTCAGCGTGCGGAAGAGCTCCATGATTTCCTTGCCCTGCGCCGAATGCAGGTTGCCCGTCGGCTCGTCGGCGAGAATCACCTGCGGGTTCGCGATGACCGCGCGGGCGACGCCGACCAGCTGCTGCTGCCCGCCGGACAACTGACTCGGATACAGATCCTTCTTCCCGACAATCTGAAACCGATCGAGGATGTCGGCGACCATGCTCTGACGATCGGTCCGGCTGACGTTGCGATACGACAGCGGGATCTCGAGGTTCTCGTAGACCGTCAGGTTGTCGAGCAGGTGGTAGCTCTGAAAGACGAACCCGATGTGCTTCTTGTGCAGCTCGGCCCGCTGTTTGGGGCTGAGCCGGTGCACCGGCTGGTCCATGAAGTAGTACTCGCCGGTCCACGCGCTGTCGTGCATCCCCAGGATGTGCAGGAGCGTCGATTTGCCCGCGCCCGACGGCCCCATGATGGAGACGAACTCGCCGTCCTTGATGTCGGCGTTGATGCGGCGCAGCACGTAGCTGCGGCCGACGCCCACCGGATAGGATTTCTCGACGTCGCGAAGAGACACGAGCATGGGGAAGGGTTCCCTCGCGAACCGCGTTTATTCGGTGATGGCCATTTCCGTCCGTTCCTCGACCACGCGGCCGTCGAACAGATGGATGCTGCGCTCGGCGTGGCGCGCGTAGCGCGGGTCGTGCGTCACCATGCAGATGGTGGCGCCGGCGCGGTGGAGCTCCTTGAGGAGGTCCATCACCGCTTCGCCGCTGCGCGAGTCGAGGTTGCCGGTCGGCTCGTCGGCCAGCAGGATTAACGGCTCGCCGGCGACCGCGCGCGCCACCGCGACGCGCTGCTGCTGGCCGCCCGAGAGCTGGCTGGGGAGGTGCTTCGAGCGGTGCGCCATGCCGACGCGCTCGAGCGCCCCTTCGACGCGCAGCTTGCGCTCGGCCGCCTTCATGCCGCGATAGGTGAGCGGCAGCTCGACGTTCTCGAACACCGTCAGATCGCCGATGAGATTGAAGCTCTGGAAGATGAACCCGATCTCGCGGTTGCGCACCCGTGCGCGCTCGGAGGCCGGCAGCTCGGCGACCGGACGATTGTTGAGGAAGTACTGTCCTTCCGTCGGCGAGTCGAGGAGGCCGAGGATCGACAGCAGCGTCGACTTCCCGCAGCCCGACGGCCCGGCAATCGCCACGTACTCGCCCTTGCCGATGTTCAGGTGGATCCCTGCGAGCGCGTGTGTCTCGACCTCGTCGGTGAAGAACACCTTGGTGACACCATCCAGCTTGATGAGCGGCTGAGATCCGTCTTGGGCCATGTCTGTCATCTCCTCATGTCTCTACTTCAGCTTCACGCGGTCGAACGCGTCGTACGCCGACATATCGGACAGAATCACGCGGTCGCCGACCTTCAGACCCGAGAGTATTTCCACCGTACTCACGGAGCTTTTTCCCAGCTTCACCTGGGTGCGATTGGCATAGGCGCCGTCCGCATCAATCCTGAAGAGACCCACCACGCTCTGATCCTGGCCGAACGCCGGACGGCCCATGAAGAGCACGTCGTTCAGCCGCTCGAGCTCGATCGTCCCGTCGACGCTCAGGTCGGGCACGGCGCCCTTGGGCAGCTCGCTGTCGAGCGAGACGTCCACCGTGCGTGTGCCGTTCTGCACCGAGGGATCGATCCGGATCACCTTGCCCTGGACGACCCCGTTGCGCGTGTCCACCTCGGCCGACTGGCCGATCTGGATGTCCTTCGCCTGCGTTTCCGCAATCTTCAGCTCGGCCTTCAGCTTCGACGGATCGGCGACGCGCGCGAGATTCAGGCCGGGTGTGACCTGCTGGCCGCGGTCGACGGGCACCAGCTGCAGGATTCCAGCAAACCCGGCGCGCACCTTGAGGTCGTCGACCTGGCGGCGATAGAGCGCCAGCAGGGCGCGCGCCTGATCGACGTCGGACTGCTGCACGGCCAGTCGCGCTTTCATCGATTCGGCGTTGCTGTCCAACTGCTGCTGGGCGATCTCGGCGCTCTGAGCCAGCTGCTCGGAGTCCACCTGCGATTGCCTGAGCACCAGGTCCGACACGAGCTTGTCTTTGGCCAAGGCCTGGTTCATCTCGTACTGCATCCGGGCTTTGCTGTACTGCGCTTCGACGTTGGCCGCCGTCGCTTTCTGCTGCAGATAGTCGTTCCGCACCGTCACGCGCAGGTTCGCCAGCGTCGCGTCCGCGGCTTTCAGCTTCAGCTCGGCGTCCTGCAGCTGCTGGTCGAGCTGCGGGTTGCTCAATTCGAGAATCACACTGTCGGCTTTCACCTGGGCGCCGGGGCGGAGGACGATTCGTTCGACGCGGCCCTGCGTCGTCGCCGGGATCCACCGGATGTCCTCGGGCACCAGCGTGCCGAGCCCCCGCTCCTGCCGCACCATCGGCCCACGCTTGACGGTGTCCGGCCAGACCACGGCCATTTCGACGGTCGGCGCGGCCGGCTTCAGTCGCGAGAGGCCGAGCGTGATGAGCCCCACCACCGCCAGGCCCCCCGTGATGTAGAGGACTTGGCGAATCCGCTTCTGCCTAGCATTGGACGGTCGAGCGATATCCATGGTTGTTTCGTTTCGCCAGGTTTAGACGGAAAAGAGATCGAAAACGATCAGCGTCTGCCCGTGGGCAAGCCGCGATCCATGCGGGCGTGCTGCAACAACCCATTATAACTCAATCAGTTACGATGCAGAACCGTGAGTGGGGCGAATCTTGGAAGTGTCCGTTTGTGGGACGGCCGAATCCCTCTAGTGGACGCCGAGAGGCTAGTGGGTGCCGAGCACGGCGAGGAAGGCGTTGACGACCGCGGGATCGAACTGGTTGCCGCTGCACCGCAGCAGCTCGCACACGGCGTCGGCCGAATCGACGCGGCCGCGGTACTGGCGGGTCTGCGTCATCGCGTCGTAGGCGTCGACCACGGCGATGATCCGGGCGGCCAGCGGAATCGCGTCGCCGGCCAGCTGCCGGGGATAGCCGCCGCCGCTGAACCATTCGTGGCTGGCGACGACGATGCTCGCCAGATCGTGGAGCGATCGCGTCGATGCGAGGATCTCGGCGCCGGTATCGACATGCCGCCGGACGATCGCCTGCTCGCCCGGGCTGAGCGCGGACGGTTTGGTCAGCAACGATTCGGGGATCGCGAGCTTGCCCATGTCGTGGAGTCGCGCCGCGCCCTCGAGACGCTGCAGGTCGTCGCCGACGAGCCCGAGCTCGCGCGCGACCGACATCGCGTACCGCGTCACCCGCTCGCTATGCGCCATCGTCTCGGGCGTGCGCATGAGCGCCATGGCGAGAAGAATGTCGGTCTCGGTGGCGCCGCCGATCGCATGGCGCGCGACGTCGGTGCAGATCTGCTCGACGCAATCGCGCAGCTCCCGCAGCAGGCGCGCGTGCCAGGCCAGGTCCTCGAGCGTGTCCTTCCTCCACCGACGCCCGCGATCGACCGCGAGCTCGAATCGGCCGCGCGCAAACGGTTTCACCAGGAGGTCGGCGACGGGCGCGCGGTCTCCCAGGAGCAGCGACGTATAGGCGGTCGCGAGGACGACGGCGGTGTGCGGATGGTCGCGCTGCAGCTCGTTCGCGAGCCAGAGGCCGTCGCGGCCGGGCATCATGATGTCGATCACGGCGAGATCGCTGGGCTCGGCCTTCAGCAGCGCGAGCGCTTCTTCGGCGTCGCCGGCGGTTCTGGCGTTCAGGCCGAGCGACCCGGCCCATCGCGCCATGATGTCGCGCACGGCCGGTTCATCGTCGACGATGAGGACGGAGGTCAGAGGCGTCATGGAAGGCACAGGTACGAGTCTGGAAGGGCAAGAGTGCTGCCAGGCGAAGGCCCGCCGAATCCCGTGAGAAAGCGGGGGAGCGGTATTGGGAATGTGCGAAAACGCACACACCACGCACGCCGGCTGTGCGATAGTGCACACTACGGTCGGTTTCTTGAGAGAATGATGGGGTTGCCATGACCGCGCCCAAACCGGTCGCCACCCGTCCGCTGCTCCTCGTCGTGGACGACGAGCCGCCCGTGCTGAAGGTGATTGAGCGCCTGGCGGGGAAGGCCGGCTTCGACGTCGTCACGTGCGGGAGCGGCAGCGAGGCGATGAAGGCGCTGATGCGCAAACCGGCGGACCTGGCGATGGTCGACCTGCGGATGCCGGACGTCAACGGCCTTGACCTGCTGCGCCAGATTCGGTCCGCGGTCCCGAGCTGCGAAGTGATTCTGATGACGGCGTACGCCGCGGTCGATAGCGCCGTCGAAGCGATCAAGCTGGGCGCGCGCGAATACCTCACCAAGCCGTTCGATTTCGATCGTCTGCGTCAGGTCCTCGTCGACATCCGGATGGAGATCGAACGCCGCGCGCACGTCGTCGCCCTCGAAAGCCAGGTGGCGCGCGAGCTCGAGTTCTGCGGCATGCTCGGCCGCAGCCCCGCCATGCAGGAGACGTTCAGCCTGATTCAGCGGCTGGCGCCGCACGCGAAGGTCGTGCTCCTGACCGGCGAAACGGGCAGCGGCAAGGAGCTCGCCGCGCGCGCGTTCCACCAGTCGGGGCCGCGCCGCGGCCGCGCCTTCGTGACGATCAACTGCTCGGCGGTCGTCGACACCCTCTTCGAGAGCGAGCTGTTCGGCCATGTGCGCGGCGCGTTCACCGGCGCGGTCGAATCCAAGCCCGGCGTGTTCGAGGCGGCCCACGGGGGGACGCTGTTTCTCGATGAGGTTGGCGAGCTGCCCATCTCGGTTCAGGCGAAGCTGCTGCGCGCGCTCGAGAACGGCGAGGTGCAGCGCGTCGGATCGCTGCAGCCCAAGCGCGTGGACGTCTCGGTGATCGCGGCGACCAACCGCGATCTCCGCGCCGAGGTGGCCGCCGGACGCTTTCGCGGTGATCTCTTCTATCGCTTGAACGTCGTCGAAGTGGCGCTGCCGCCGCTTCGCGACCGCCGCGAGGACATCCCGTATCTCACGGCCATCTTCATGCGCGACTGCGCGCAGCGGATGAAGAAGCCGATCAGCGGCCTGACGCCGGGCGCCGAGCGCATGCTGCTCGGCGCCCGGTGGGACGGCAATGTCCGCGAGCTGAAGAACGCGATCGAGCGCGCGTGCATGATTACCGAAGGTACGGTCATCTCCGAACGCGAGCTGGCGGGCGCGTTCACGACCGACGCACAGACATCCCCGATGCGGCCGCGCACCGTCGACCCGCTGGCCACGCGCGCGGCCGATGCGCCGGCGGCGCTCGAGGAGGTGGAGCGCGAGCACATTCTGGACGTGCTGCGGCAGGTGAGCGGCAACCGGATGGCGGCCGCCAAGGTGCTCGGGATCAGCCGCCGCGCGCTGTACCGGCGTCTCGAGCGGCACGGCATCACGGACGACCAGTCCGGGCGCCGGCCCGCGCGCCGGCTCTGATCCTCGGAACACGATGATTCCGGACCTCGACGTGAATCCGCCCACCCCCGACTCGTGGTACCGCGCGGTGTTCAACGACGCGGTCGACGCGATTCTCATCCTCGACGACAGCCGGCGCATCATCGAGGCCAATCCGGCGGCTGGCGCGCTCGTCGGCGTCAGCGCTGGCGCGCTCGTCGGCCGGCGCTTCGAGGATCTGCTCCTCAACGGGACCGACGAAGTCGAAGCCGTGTGGCGCGAGTTGATGGCGGCGGGGGAATCGAAGCGCGAGCATCGCCTGTCATCACCAAGGGCGCCGGGCGGCGCGCGTCTGCTCGAGTGCACCTACCGGGCGCGCGTGCAGGACCAGCGGCACCTGTGCATCGCCCGCGACATCACCGATCGCCGTCAGCTCGAAGAGCGGCTGGTGCAGTCGGAAAAGATCGAGAGCATCGGCCGGCTCGCGGGGGGTATCGCGCACGATTTCAACAATCTGCTGACCGCGATTCTGGGCTACACCGAGCTCCTGCTGAACAACCGCCGCGCGGACGATCCCGACCGCGCCGATCTCGAGGAAGTGCAGAAGGCCGGGCAGCGCGCCGCCGCGCTGACCCAGCAGCTGCTGGCGTTCAGCCGCAAGCAGGTGCTGCTGCCCAAGGATGTCGACCTGAATCAGACGGTCAGCGGCCTTCGGAGCATGCTCGGCCGCCTCATTCGCGAGGACATCACGCTGCACTGCGAGATCGCCGACCGGCCGGGATGGGTTCGCATCGATCCGCATCAGATCGAGCAGGTGATTCTGAACCTGGTGCTGAATGCGCGCGACGCGATGCCGAGCGGAGGCCGGATCCGCATCGAGGTCGGCCCGGTGACGGTGTCGGAGGACCACCCGCCCCCGCCGCCCACGGCCGGCGAGTACGTCCGCCTGCGCGTTTCTGACGACGGCCTGGGCATGTCGGCCGAGACGCGCTCGCACCTGTTCGAGCCGTTCTTTACCACCAAGGAGCTCGGCAAAGGCACGGGCCTCGGCCTCGCATCGGTCTACGGCATCGTGCGGCAGAGCAACGGCTTCATCACCGTCGACAGCGAGCCGGGACGCGGCACGACCTTCACGATGTACTTTCCAGCCGTGACCGTCGTCGCGCAGGAACCAACGCCAGACGCGGAATCGGCCGCGCGGGCCGCTGGGCAGGAAACGATTCTGCTGGTGGAAGACGAGCCAGCCGTGCGCCGCATCATCGGCGCGGCGCTGCGCCAATACGGCTATCGGGTGCTCGAGGCGTCGACGCCGAGTGGCGCGTGCAAACTGGTCGAGCAGCATCCCGAGCGGATCGATCTGCTGGTCTCCGACGTCGTGATGCCCGAGATGAATGGCCCGGCGCTGGCGCAGCGCCTGGTGGGAGCGCGCCCCTCACTCCGCGTGTTGTTCATCTCCGGCCATGCCGACGTGCTGGCGGCGCCGCATGCGGCCAACCACCCGAACATCGATTTCCTGGGCAAGCCGTTCCGGGCCTCGGTCCTCGCCGAGAAGGTGCGATCGATTCTGGCGCGGCCCCCCCAGTCCGCCTCCTGACGCCGGGCCGTGTGGCGGGAGCGCACACTCCCGCGCCGCCAAAAGCGCACAGTCGCACACGGGGTGGCGGGGGAATCGTCGGTTTTGCTCGGAAGATCGCGTGCCGGCCGTCGGCCGTCGATGGCAAGGTCTTGGCTAGATCTTCCCCCGATGACACAGGAACAGAACCAGACGATGAGTTCAAGCGAGGGCCGGGTATTGACGTTCATAAAAGGCTCGGTCCGCGTGAAGGGGCCGGCCGCAAAGCCAATCAGCGTCCTGATCGTCGACGACGAGGAGCCGGTACGGAAGTTCGTCGAACGGGTGCTGCGCGACGCCGGGTATGCGACGGTGCTCGCCGCCGACGGCCCCGAGGCCATCGCGGCCGCCGCGAAGATGGACACGCTCGATATCATCGTCACCGACGTGATGATGCCGGAGATGCAGGGCGACGAGCTCGCGCGCCGTCTCCGTCAGGATGAGCCCAACCTGAAAGTGCTGTATCTCACCGGCTTCAGCGACCATCTGTTCAAAGAGAAGGTCACGCTGTGGGCGGACGAAGCCTTCCTGGACAAGCCGTGTAGTGTGAAGGGGCTGCTCCAGGCCGTGTCGCTGCTGCTGTTCGGCCGGTTCGTGCAGTCGGACGCGCGCACGTCCTGACGCGGGTACGCCGGTGAACCTCTCGCCCTCCGCCCTCACGCCGCCCGCGCCGCCCGCGCCACTCGACGAAGCCACGTATCGCTTCATCTTCGAGTGCAATCCGCAGGCGATGTGGCTGTTCGACGAAGACACGCTCGCCTTTCTCGACGTCAATCAGGCCGCCATCGACATCTACGGGTACTCGCGCGAGGAATTCCTCGCGATGAAGATCACGCAGATTCGTCCTCCCGACGAGACGCCGCGGCTGATCGAGCTCCTCCAGCACGCCGCGCCGCGCGGGCCGCGGTCGTGGACGCATGCCACGAAGAACGGCGACCGCATCGACGTGGAGGTCACCTCGACCGGCGTGACAATCGGCGGGCGCGCCATGCGGCTCGCCTCGGTTCGCGATCTCTCGGACCGCAAGATGCTCGAGGAGCAGCTTCAGCAGGCCCAGAGGATTGAGACGCTCGCCGGCGGCGTCGCGCACGATTTCAGCAATCTGCTCGCGGCGATCATCGGCCACGCCGATCTCTTGTCGGAGTACTTCGTGCCAGGCGATCCGCGCGCCGTCGAGATCGCCGGCATCCGCAGCGCCGCGGATGTGGCGACGAGCCTGACGCGGCAGCTGCTCGCCTTCAGCCGCAACCAGCTCCTCGAGGCGACGGTGCTCGATTTGAACGAGGTGATCGACTGGGCGCGGTCGATTCTCGTGCGGCTCATCGGCGAGCACATCGAGCTCGTCACCGACCTGGCGCCGTCTCTGCAGCGCGTCAAGGCCGATCCGTACCAGGTGGAACAGATCCTCCTGAACCTCGTCGTCAACAGCCGCGAGGCCATGCCGCAGGGCGGACAGCTCACGCTGCGGACCCGCAACGTGTCGGTCGGCGCGGAGGACGCGCGGCGGTTGAGCGTCACGGAAGGCGACTACGTCGCGCTGAGCGTCGCCGACACCGGCGTCGGGATCGACGACAGCGCGCGCATGCGCCTGTTCGAGCCGTTCTTCACCACCAAAGATCGCGGGCGCGGGACCGGCATGGGGCTGGCGACCGTCTACGGGATCGTCAAACAGAGCGGCGGGCACATCGCGGTCGAGAGCGATCTCGGCGCGGGGACGACGTTCACGATCTACCTGCCCGCGACGCTCGAAGCCGCCGAACCGCTCGACCACGAGCGCGAGCGCACGCGGGTGGAGCGCGGCTCGGGAACGGTGCTCCTCGTCGAGGACGACGCCACGGTGCGCGCGCTCATCGGCGAGGTGCTCCGGCGGCGGGGGTATCGTCTGCTCGTGGCGGACGGCGCCGCGCGGGCGCTGGAGCTCGTGTCCACGCACGGCGGACCCATCGACATGCTGATCACCGACATCATCATGCCCGGCACGAGCGGCATCGTCCTGGCCGACCAGATCCGCGAGGCACGCGCCGACATTTCCGTGCTGTTCATGTCCGGCTACGCCGACGACACGGCGATACCGGACGGCTTCATGGAGAGCGCGGCGTTCCTGCGCAAGCCGTTTACGCCCGAGTCGCTCGCGCGCAAGGTGCGCGCGGTGCTCAAGCCGGTCCACTGAAGCGCACGCGGACATCTCCGCGCGTGCCATAATGCGGCATGCCCTATCCGGAATCGTTCGTGGCGCCGATGCGCCTGGAACTGACGCGCCTCGGCGTTGAAGATCTTCGAACGGCCGAGGCGGTCGACGCCGCCGTTCGCGAGACCTCGGGCGCGCTGCTCGTCGTGGTGAACTCGGTGTGCGGCTGTGCGGCCGGCAAAGCGAGGCCCGGCATCGCTCTGGCGCTCGAGCACCGCCCGCGCCCCGATCGCGTGGCGGCGGTGTTCGCCGGCGCCGACCTCGAGGCGACCGCGCGCGCGCGCAGCTACTTCACCGGCCGCGTCCCCTCGTCTCCGTCGGTCGCGCTGCTGCGCAACGGCAAACTGATCTACATGCTCGAACGATCGCAGATCGAGAATCGGACGGCCGAGCAGGTCGCCGCCGAGCTCGCGACGGCGTTCGACGCGTTCTGCGGGACGCCGATTCCGGCCTGATCCGTCCTATCCGCCCCTGGTGTGCATCTCGAGGTGGGGGTCCTTGCGCAGCGCGTTGATCGGCACGAACGATCGGCGATCGCCGAGCTCGAGCCGCCGTTCGGCCCCGCGATCGTCGCGGGTCTTCCACCGGCTCGCGATGAGCGCCGCCAGCTCCTCCGCGTCCACGCCGCGCCGCAGCGGTCCGCGCAGGTCGGTGCCGGCGGCCGCATACAGACAGAGATACCAGAGGCCATCCGCCGTCAGCCGGCTGCGATCGCAGCGTTGGCAAAAGGGCGCCGTCGTCGACGAGATGATCCCGAACACCGTGCCGTCGGCGAGCCTGAAGCGATCGGCTGTCGCGGAGGACTGATCGGCGATGGCCTCGATCGCGCCGTAGCGGCGCGACAAGAGGTCGAGCATCTCGCTGCGCGAGACAACATCGGCGGTCGACCATCGCGTGGCGCCGCCGACGTCCATGTATTCGATGAAGCGCACCTCGGCGTCGATCCCCTTCCCGTACTCGATCAGATCGACCAGCTCGTCGTCGTTCACCCCTTTGATCACGACGGTGTCGATCTTGATCCGGCCGAAGAGGCGATGCGCGCTGTCGATGCCGGCATGAACCGCGGCCAGCTCGTCGAAGCGCGTCAACGCGCGGAACCGATCGGCCCGCAAGGTGTCGAGGCTGACGGTGATCCGGCGCAGCCCCGCCGCGCGAAGCGCGTCGGCCTGATCGGCCAGCAGGACGCCGTTGGTGGTCAGCGCGAGATCGGCGAGCCCCGGCTTGGCGGCCAGCATGCGGACGAGCGCCGGGAGATCGCGGCGCACGAGCGGCTCGCCGCCGGTGAGGCGAAGCCGATCGACGCCGAGCGCGATGAAGATGTCCACGAGCGCGCTGATCTCCTCGAAGTGCAGGACGTCCTCGCGCGGCAGCCAGGTGTAGTCGTCCTCCGGCATGCAGTACGCGCAGCGCAGGTTGCAGCGGTCGGTGACCGACAGCCGCAAGTTGCCGAGCGGCCGCGCGAGCGTGTCGAGGAGGGGCCCCGGCGGCATTGGTGTCTGATTATGTCAGATGTCGGATCGGCACGAACGGTCGCGACGCGATCTGACCGTCGAACTGCGCGCTCCAGCGGCCCGGCACGGCGCTGCCGCACGAGGGGCACGCGCCGTCCGGCGTGATGCGGTACTGACGAATGTGATAGCCGATGCGCGAGACGACCGTGTCGCCGCACGTCGCGCAGCGGGTGTCCTCGAGATCGCCGACCTGGCCGGGCAGATTGCCGGCGTACACGTGGCGCAGCCCCGCCTCGCGACCGATGGCGGCGGCCTCGAGCAGCATCTCCGACGTCGTGTCTTGCGGGTCTGTCATCTTGTAGTCGCCGTGAAACGCGGTGACGTGCCACGGGATGTCGGGCGAGACGCCGGCGATGAACGCCGTCAGGCGCCGCAGCTCGTCGCGCCCGTCGTTGAAGTGGGGAATCAGCAGCGTGACGATTTCCACCCAGAACGCCATCGCGTGCAGCCGCCGGATCGTGTCGAGGATCGGGTCGAGGCGTCCGCCAAGCTGCCGATAGTGGCGGTCGTCGAAGCTCTTGAGATCGACTTTGTACAGGTCGACCCACGGGCGCAGGTACTCGAGCACCTGCGGCGTGCCGTTGCCGTTCGACACGTAGCCGGTCGTGAGACCGGCCGCCTTCGCCTCCTTGAAGATGGCCACGGCCCACTCGCTCGTGATGAGCGGCTCGTTGTACGTGCTGACCATGACGCGCGCGCCGAGACGCAGGGCGTCGCCGACGAGCGCGGCCGGCGAGGCGCCGAGCGGAGAGGCGACCGCCTCCGGATCGCGCAGCGCTTGCGACGTCACCCAGTTCTGGCAGTACGAGCAGTGCAGATCGCAGCCGAGCATCCCGAAGCTGTACGCCAGCGCGCCGGGATACGCGTGAAAGAACGGCTTTTTCTCGATCGGATCGCATTGCACGCCGCCGACGTAGCCCCACGGCACCATCAGCCGGCCGTGATCGTTGAAGCGCACTTTGCAGACGCCGATCGCGCCGTCGGGCAGCGGGCAGCAGTGGCCGCACGCGTAGCAACGGAGGCGGCCGTCGGGCAGGACGTCGTACAGCTCACCTTCACGTGTGGCGTGCGCGAGCAGCTCGGTCAGGGTGGACACGGACACCACTATTGTACAGACTGTGCGCGTGAAGGTTGAAGGGCGCGGGGCCGCGGCCGCCGCCGGGGCACGGCTGATCTCGCTCGACGCGTTCCGCGGCATCACCATGGCCGGGATGACCATCGTGAACAACCCGGGCACGTGGAGCGCGATGTACTGGCCGCTCGAGCACGCTGACTGGAACGGCTGGACCCCGACCGACCTGATCTTCCCCTTCTTCCTGTTCATCGTCGGCGTGTCGATGACGCTGTCGCGCCAGACGCTCGGCGCGCCGTGGTGGCGCATCGTGCGCCGCGCGCTCGTCATCATCGGCCTCGGCGCGCTCCTGGCCGGGTTTCCGCACTTCAACCCGGCGCATTGGCGGATTCCAGGCGTGCTCGTGCGGATCGGCGTCTGCTACCTCGTCGCGGCGTTCGTGTTTCGATGGAGCGCGCATCGCCGGCAGGTCGTGGTGCTGTCGGCCGTGATCGTCGCGCTTCTGGTCGGCTATTGGTATGTGCTGACGCACTTCGGCGACCTGACGCCGGCGGGCAACATTGGTGCGCGGATCGATCGCGCGCTGTTCGGCGGCCACCTCTGGCGGCGCGACTGGGATCCCGAGGGCCTTCTCAGCTCCGCGCCCGCGGTGGCGACGACGCTCCTGGGAGCGCTGGCGGGGCTGTGGATGCAGTCGTCTGCCGCGCCGGTCCGAAGAGTTCTCGCGCTGGCCGGTGCCGGCGTCGTGCTGTTCGGCGCCGGGATGGTGTGGGGCGTCAGCTTTCCGATCAACAAGAATCTCTGGACCAGCTCGTACGTGCTGCTGACCGGCGGCGCCGCCGCGATGTGCCTCGCCGCCTGCATCTACTTCATCGACATCCGCCGCTTCACGATGTGGAGCCGGCCGTTTGTCGTCCTCGGCTCCAACGCGATCGTGCTGTTCGTCCTGTCGGGCTTCCTCGCCAAGCTGGGCATCATCATCAAGGTGGCCGGCGCCGACGGCGCGCGCGTCTCGCTGCAATCGGTGATCTACCAGCGCGGCTTCGAGTGGATGGGCTCGCCGAAGAACGCGTCGCTGATCTTTTCGCTGGTGTTCCTCGGCGTCATGTACGCCGTCTGCCACGAGCTGTATCGCCGGCACATCTTCCTGAAAGCGTAGCGTCCACCTCTGCCTATACGAAGCAGCATTCCGCGTCCGGTCTGGCTTCTCGGATGGATCAGCCTCGCCACCGATGCGGCTGGCGAAGCGATCTACTCGCTGCTCCCGTTTTTCCTGACACAGGTGCTCGGCGCGAGCGCGCTGTCGCTCGGCATCATCGAAGGCGCCGCGGAAGCGGCCAACAGCCTGCTGAAGATCATCTCGGGCTGGATCGCGGACCGCCCGCGCGGCAAGCGGTGGCTCGTGCTGTTCGGCTACGCCGTGTCGTCCACCTCGCGCCCCTTCATCGCGGTCACGACGACCTGGCTGCAGGTGTTCAGCGTGCGCGTGCTCGATCGCGTCGGCAAGGGCGTGCGCGGGGCGCCGCGCGACGCGATGCTCGCCGGGTGGGCCACGCCGGAGACGCGCGGAAAGATCTACGGCTTCCACCAGGGGATGGACAATCTCGGCGCGGTGGTCGGCCCGGTGCTGGCGACGGTGTTCCTGATCTTCTATCCGGGCCAGTATCGGACCCTGTTCGCGCTGACGATCGTGCCCGGCGCGATCGCCGTGGCGTTGATTTTCTTTTTGCCCGACGACGCAGCTCGCGTCGCACCCGGCACCCAGCACCCTGCATCCAGCACGACACCATTAGAGAAACTCCCTCGCCGTTTTCACCTCTTCATGGCCGTGCTCGCGTTGTTCATGCTCGGCAATTCGACGGACGCCTTTCTGCTGCTGAGGCTCACCGACGCGGCCGGCGGCGTGCGGTTCATCCCGCTCATGTGGGCGGCGCTGCACGTCGTCAAGACGACCGTGTCGCTCGCCGGCGGCAGCTGGTCGGATCGGATCGGACGCCGCGCCGTGATCGCGACCGGGTGGATGGTGTATGCGGTGGTGTACGCGGGCTTCGCGTTCAGCCGGACGCTGCCGGCGCTCCTCGCCTGGTTTCTCGTCTACGGTTTCTATTACGGCTTCGCCGAAGGCACCGAGAAGGCGCTCGTGGCGGATTTCGCGCCCGCCTCGCGGCGGGGGACCGCGTTTGGGGTGTACAACGCCGTCAGCGGACTGGGCGCGCTGACGGCGAGCGTCATGTTCGGCGCGATCTGGAAGATCTACGGCGCGCCGGCCGCGTTCGGCGTCGGATCGGCGCTCGCGCTCGCTGCGACCGCGCTGCTGTTCGTCGTCGTGCCCAGACACGCCGCCGAGGCGAGGGTCGCGTGACGCCCGCGCGCGTGGCCGGCGTGCGCGACGACACCGAGTTCATCCGCCTGCGCATCCGCTATAATCAGGCTCTTCATGCCGCACATTCTGATCACCAACGATGATGGCTATCGCTCGGACGGACTCAAGGCGCTGGCCGATGCGGTCAGTGCGTTCGGCGAGGTGACGATTGTCGCGCCGGTGCAGGAGGCGAGCGCGATCGGCCACGCCTTGACGCTGCGCCATCCGCTGCGGCTCGAGACCATCGGCGATCGCATCTTCGCCGTCGACGGGACGCCGACCGACTGCGTGAACATCGCGGTGACGCAGGTGCTCAAGAGGCTGCCCGACCTCGTCCTCTCCGGCATCAATAAAGGCTGGAATCTGGGCGACGATGTGACGTATTCGGGGACGGTGGCGGGGGCGTTGGAAGCGTCGCTGCTCGGCGCGCCGGCGATGGCGGTCTCGCTCAAGGCGACGCGCGGCGAGTACGACTTCGGCCCGGCGGCGCGCGCGGCCGCGGCGATCGCCGCGGCGCTGCTCCGAACGCCCTTGCCGCCGCGGACGTTCCTCAACGTCAACGTGCCGCACGGGCAGCCGAAGGGCTACCGCGTCACCGCGCAGGCGGCGCGCAATCACGTGACGTCGGTGGTGGAGCGGCACGATCCGAAGGGGCGCGCGTATTACTGGATCGAAGAAGGGCAGAACGCGTGGCAGCCGCACGATCGGTCGGATTACGAGGCGGTGCGCAACGGCTACGTATCGGTGACGCCGCTGCACCCGGATCTGACGGCGCATCATGCGCTGGCGGCGGTCGAGGCGCTTACGATTGAGGATTTGGTAATCGGGTAGTTGGCTGATACAATCTGGAATCGCCTGTCGGGGCGTGGCTCAGCCTGGTAGAGCACTCGGTTCGGGACCGAGGGGTCGGAGGTTCAAATCCTCTCGCCCCGACCAAAAACTTCCCGAAAAGGTCCGGTTCTCCGGACCTTTTTTGTTGTACCGCTTTCTCGTTCACGTTCCCTGTCGGTCGCTGAACTGCCCTGTCGTTCCTCTTTGAGCATAATTTGAGCATAACCCTGCCCGCCGTCTAAGCCTCATCACCGGCGCTCGCTACGGAGCCTGTTCCGGTTCATCCGACCGGAGTTCGGCATCGATCCAAAGGGGCGGCTGGGATTCGTCAGGCATCGGTGCTAGATAACACGGCCAAATCGGTCTGTTGGGATTTAAGGGAACATGCACGCCTGCCGCTGTCACGAACTCGACACCGGGCCTTTGCGAAGTCCGCTTGTCGCAAAGTTCTTCGACCGAACGAATCAAGGGCTTCCCACACCTTCCGCAGTTCACGCGAAGCAAATCGTCGCCGTCGTCGGTGGTCATGCTGCAGCGTGGGCGCAAGAAATCTTCCGCCGAAAACGGGGCTGACAGTTCGCTGCGTGTCTTCCGACCCACAGCCTCGTGTTCGGCTTCACTCCGGCTTCGTCTTCAACTCCGCGTCCTGTTCCTTGTTGAACGCCTTGACGTCGTCGGCGTGCGCCTTGGCGGCTTCGTCGGCGAAATGCGTGGCGTGGAGATGGTGAGCGTGGGCGGTGTGCGCGTGATGCGCGGCTTTTTCGTGAGCACCGGCGTCGTGATGTTTCGCGGCTTCCTTGTGATGGCGTGCCGCGTGTTCGTGATGCTCCGCCGCTTTCCGATGATGTTCTGCTGCCTTCTTGGACATCTTGGTCTCCTTTTTCGCGAAGGGTCTACAACGGTAGAACCGCGAAGCAGCGTACCCGTCTCCGGGCGGCGTCGGCTGTCTCCTATTGCACACCGGTCCAATCTGGCTCAAAATGCGGTTCGTTCCAACCCCCGGAGCGACGTTCCCTACACGCCCACCACGGCGGGAAGTCGTCACGCCGCGTTCCAGACGGTCCCGTAGCAGCACCGAAGAATGCCAACCACGCTGGACGTTCTGGTATCCTCATACGCCTAATCGCAAGACACCCATCCGAACTTCCCGAGCATGCCAGACGGATTGGAGAGCATCTCTCGCAGGGCACTCAACAAAGGGGACGACATGGCGAAGAAGAAGCCTACGCGGAAATCCAAAAACAAGACCGCGACTCGGAAGCGACCAACAGCGCGGAAGCAGGCGACAAAGCCCGCGAAGGCGAAGGTCTTCCAGCAGTGCCGACAGGCGTGCCCACTGAACCTTGGCAGCGGCGGCTCGCATCGTGGTGCCTGCTACTTGGACGTGGGTCACACCAGCAGCCACAAGTGCAACGTCGATGGTTTCGAATGGTCGTAGAGAAGGTCCGATTCGCATTCCATGATGATGCGTGCCGACGCTGCCTGCGCCGTTCTCAATCCCGCCCAGAGCCGTGTCCCGAAGAATGTTAACCACGCACAGGACGTTCTGATATCCTCATCGACCTATGCCAAAACACCCACCTCACATTCTCGAACTTGCCAAGCGCGGAGCCGAAGTCAGACTCCGAGAATTGGTCAATGAAGCC
>OCZT010002481.1_pt1 | contig 19063 bp, 11 predicted proteins | sample 1539031 | NCBI WGS metagenome assembly OCZT01 (sample SAMEA3539308, study PRJEB22396) | soil metagenome | biome: tundra; feature: field; material: soil | place: USA | collected 2010-05 | depth 0.15 m | reverse complement strand
TTATACCGACATATAACGAACTGGATAACATTCAGAAATTAATTCCGGATGTCCTAAGCAGAAATAAGAATGTTGATATTCTTATAGTCGATGATAACTCCCCTGATGGCACTGGTAATTATGTTGAAGAAATGAGTAAAACAATGCAGGGGCTGAAGCTGATTAAGCGTCCTCAAAAAATGGGGTTGGGGACTGCCTATATTGAAGGCTTTAAATATGCTCTGGAAAATAATTACGGTTATATTTTTGAAATGGATGGTGATTATTCACACGATCCTAAAGAAATTAAAAATTTTCTGAAAGCAATAAAAAAATATGATATTGTCTTAGGCAGCAGGTATATATCAGGAGTAAATGTTGTCAACTGGCCCATGGGAAGGCTATTGTTAAGTTATTTCGCTAACTTCTACACAAGAGTCATTACAGGCCTTCCTGTTAATGATGCTACCGGAGGATTTAAATGTTTCCGGAAAGAAGTTCTGCAAGCAATAAATCTTAATAATATAAAATCAAACGGTTATGCATTCCAGATTGAAATGACTTATAAAGCATGGAAAAAAGGTTTTAAAATCGGCGAGATCCCCATTGTATTTTTTGATAGAGTAAAGGGGAAATCCAAAATGTCTAAAAAGATAGTCCGTGAAGCCATAACAATGGTCTGGAAATTAAGATTAAAAAGCGCTTTCGGGAGCTTGTAGGTGATGTCTTGGACCTTTCTATAATTATTGTAAATTATAATGTAAAAGAATTCCTCCAGAACCTTCTCCATTCAATAAGTAAATCCTCTAACAAAATAAACCGCGAAATAATTATTGTAGATAATGCCTCTAATGACGGGAGTGTCGAGTTTATCAGCGAAAAATTTCCTGAAGTTAATCTTATTGCCAACACTAAAAACCTGGGATTCAGCACAGCTAACAATATCGGTATGAAGCAGGCAAAAGGGAAATATATCCTTTTATTAAATCCTGATACGCTTGTTAGTGAAGATACTTTTGAAAAAATGATTTGTTTCTTTGAAGAGAATCCGCAGGTAGGTTTGGCTGGGTGTAAGATCCTAAATCCTGATGGGACCATTCAACTTGCTTGCAGAAGAAGTTTCCCGGGGCCATGGACCTCCTTCTGCAAAGTTACCGGTTTGAGTAATTTATTCCCTAAAAGCAGGTTATTTGCACAATACAATCTTACCTATCTTGATTCGGACCAAACCTACGAAGTCGATGCTATCTCTGGCTCATTTATGATGTTCAGGAAAGATGTATATGAAAAAATTGGCGGTCTTGATGAGAAGTTCTTCATGTATGGCGAGGACCTTGATTTTTGTTATAGGGCTCAGAAATCAGGATATAAAGTATTTTATGTGCACTCAACCCAGATTATTCATTATAAAGGAGAAAGTACAAAAAAAAGCGGTTTGGATGAGACTAAAATATTTTACAACGCAATGCATCTTTTCGTTAAAAAACATTTATCGGGTTCCTTCCTTGTAGGTGTAATCCTCCAGACGGCAATTATCTTCAGAAAATTATTTGCTTTTCTCGGTAAACGGAAATTTACTTTACTGACCATTATCCTGGATTTTGTTTTTTATGATTTAACACTTATGGGTTCAGAAAAAGTATATATACTTTTTAAGAGTAGATGGGCGGGTTTTCCTTCTTTCAGTCTCCCCATTGTATATACTGTTCCCGCTGTCATTCATATTGTTATAACAGGGCTTACGGGAAATTATAAACGAAATGAATTCACAATCCTTAAAAATTTCGGTGCCATCATTATAAGTTTCTTCTTTGTTGCTTCCCTCTCTTTTTTCTTTAAGGATTTTGCATATAGCAGGAGTGTTATTGTTTTAACTTATTTTACTCTTTTCATCTCCCTTACGTTCTGGCGTATCTGTGCAAAACTGTTTTTTAATTTAGGTCTCAATAAGAATCTAGCGTTGCAACGCAGGACCTTAGTTGTCGGTATAAATAAACATACTGCCGCTATTGCTAATAAATTAAAACTTAAACATACTGACCTTCACAATGTAATTGGTCTAATAAGTATTACTAATAAAGAAGTGGGGGAAGAAATAGATGGATTGAAAGTTTTGGGCAGCACTGAAAATATAAATAAGGTGATAAAGGACAAAAAAATAAATGAAGTAATATTCTCATCATTAGAGCTTTCTTACAACCAGATAATGACAATTGTATCCAAAAGCCAAAATGCCAATATTGATTTTAAGCTATTAGGGAACAATCTGGACTTCCTGGTCGGTAAAACATCTGTTTCCATTCTTGATGATACCCCCATAATTGAGCTTAATTATAACATATCAAGTTCTTTGATTAAGGTCATTAAACGGTTCTTTGATCTCTCTCTCTCTCTTTCAGTTTTGTTTTTTATATATCCTTTCATATATTTAATAGTTCACATCAGTAGAAAGCAGAATGAGTTTCGGGAATTTATTCTTAAAATTCCAAAAGTATTTATTGGTGAGTTCAGTTTTGTAGGTCCGGGGGAAAACATAAATCTTAATGAATTATATTTAGGAAAGAAAGGATTAACGGGTCTTTGGTATATTGAAGGCAGCGAGGGGAATGATTCTGAAAAATTGAATATTTATTATGCCAAGAATCAGAATATCTGGTTGGATATTGAAATACTGGGAAAGACAATTATTAAAATGTGGGGTACCCGGAAATAATTATGGCTAAAACAGTGTTGGATTTTGAAAAACCCATCTTTGAACTTGAGGCAAAAATTGATGAGATGCGGAAGTTTTCTGGAAGTTTGAATATTGAAAGGGAAATAGTTAAGATTGAAGAAAAGGTTAAAAAGTTGAAGGAAACCTTATTTAATGATTTGACCAGATGGCAGAGAGTTCAGCTTGCTCGTCATCCTGACAGGCCTTATACGCTGGATTATGTTTACCTGATGACCGAAAATTTTGTCGAGCTGCATGGTGATAGGAATTTTAAGGATGATAAAGCCATTGTCGGGGGTTTTGCTAAGATAGATAATTTTAATGTAATGATTATTGGTCATCAAAAGGGGCGCGATACTAAATCCAACGTGTTCAGGAATTTCGGTATGCCTAATCCTGAAGGATATCGGAAAGCCCTGCGCCTGATGAAATTGGCTGAAAAGTTTAATAAGCCTGTTATCACAATGATCGATACTCCAGGAGCTTTCCCGGGCTTGGAAGCAGAAGAAAGAGGTCAGGCGGAGGCAATTGCCCGCAACCTGTTTGAAATGAGTAAACTGAGAGTTCCTATTCTTGTGATTATTATAGGTGAAGGTGCCAGCGGGGGTGCCTTGGGAATTGGAGTTGGCAATAGGATTCTGATGCTCGAAAATTGCTGGTATTCTGTAATAAGTCCTGAATCCTGCTCCAGTATTTTATGGAGAAGCTGGGGCTTTAAGGAACAAGCGGCCGAAGCATTAAAACTTACTGCGCCTGACCTGCTTGAACAGAAATTAATCGACCGTATTGTTCCTGAACCGATAGGAGGGGCGCACACAAACCATAAAGAAGCTGCAATTCTCCTAAAAAAAATCATTGTTGAGGAATTATCCCAACTAGTAAAGTTAAAACCGGAAAAACTTGTTGAAAACAGACTCGAAAAATTCGGTAGAATGGGACAATTCATAGAATAAATTCCTTTCTTCATTTTAAATACAGCAAAGTTCTTTTTATATTTTTCTTCATTGTAAAGTATAGAAGAATTTCTCTTTCCTTTTTAATAAATTTGTTTTGTGAATGTTCAATATCCTGAATAACATTATGATATGCTACAAAACAGAAATCCGGGTACGCTTTGGCGAAACTGATAAAATGCAATTCCTTCATCACGCTAAGTTTATTGAATATTTTGAAGTTGCCAGGACAGAGATGCTGAGATATTTTGGTCTTCCATATAAAACTATTGAAGACAATGGGATTGAAATGCCTGTTATGGAGATTTCAGTTAAATATAAAAATGCCGCCTTTTATGATGAACTGCTTACTGTAGAAGCATCTGTAAGTGAAATAAATTCTCCTAAGGTACATATTGATTATAAAGTATTTAAAGAAAATGGACAACTTGCTGCTGAAGGTTATTCAGTTCTTGCTTTTATCAAAACCTCGACTAAAAAAGCGTGCAGACCCCCAGAATTTTATGTTAATACTTTAAAGAAATATTTTGAAAAATGATTGAAGACATCAGATCAACTATTATTGCTGCCCTGAATGAAGATATAGGGAAAGGAGATATTACAACAGGGGCAACAATTCCGGATCATGTATTAGGGAAAGGAATTTTACTTGTAAAAGATGAAGGGATTATTGCAGGCCTTGATGTTGCCGAAGAAGTATTTAAAACTGTCGATAGGGGCTTGGTTTTTCTTAGATCTCTGAAAGATGGAAATATGGTTAAAAATGGAGATATCGTGGCAATAGTAGAAGGGAGCGCTGCCTCCATTTTAACTGCTGAAAGGACAGCTCTTAACTTTATGCAAAGAATGAGCGGAATTGCTACAATGGCTTTTCAATTCAGGGATAAGGTTAAACATACAAAAGCAAAGATAATTGATACCAGAAAAACTGTGCCTGGTTTAAGGCTTATTGACAAGTTAGCGGTTAAAATAGGCGGGTGTGAGAACCATCGAATAGGTCTATATGATATGTTCCTGATTAAGGATAATCATATTGCGGTTGCCGGTTCTATTATGAAAGCTGTTAAAGCATGCAGGGACTATAGGGAGATTAAATCAATAAATTTTCTCATCGAGGTGGAAACTACAAATCTTTTGGAAGTGGCTGAGGCTCTCCAATCCGGCGCCGATATTATTATGTTAGATAATTTCGAATTAGGTGAAATGGCAAAAGCAGTTAGTTTGATAAAGGGTAAATGTAAAGTGGAGGCATCTGGGGGAGTTAATTTTTATACAATAAAGAATATTGCTGAGACTGGCGTGGATTTTATTTCGGTAGGGGCTTTAACTCATAGTGTTAAAGCGCTCGACATTTCGCTTGAAGTTGAATTAAGCTGGATTCATGCTCGATAAAATAAAACAGCTATCTAGGGATACTGCCGTATATGGAATCAGCACTATTGTTGGCAGGTTTCTTAATTTCCTTCTTGTTCCCATCTATACTAATTTGTTCCAACCATTCGAATATGGAATACAGAGTCAGGTTTATGTTTTAATTTCAATTCTGAATATTATCCTGCTCTTCGGGATGGATACAGCTTACATGAAGTATGCTGTAAATGTGAAAAACAGCGATGAGGATAAAAATAATTTTTCGACACCATACCTTACAGTAATAATTGTTTCTTTTTTCATCTGTCTGCTGGTAATAATATTAAAAAAACCCATATTCAGTATACTTGAGATTCCTCCGGATTACTATTATTTAATATTTTATACTTCCCTGATTCTGTTTCTTGATTCATTAACCATCATCCCATTTGTAAAATTAAGAATTGAAAGAAAAGCTAAAAAGTTTGCTTTATTTAAATTTCTCGGAATACTTTTAAATATTACACTGAATTATATACTTATTGTTAAACTAAGATGGGGCGTTGAGGCTATTTTCATTAGTAACCTCGCATCTTCAGCTTTAACTCTTATTTTGTTATCTCCATCAATATTCAAGTCATTTAAAATAATTATTGATCTTCCTATTCTGAGGAAACTCCTCAAATTCGGACTTCCTTTTCTCCCGGCAGGGCTAAGTTCAATTATGATTCAGGGAATAGACAGACCGATTTTAACTCAACTGACTGACCTACATACTTCCGGAATATATTCAGCCAATTATAAACTCGGAATTTTTATGATGCTGTTTGTCAGCATGTTTCAATATGCCTGGCAGCCTTTTTTCTTTCAGAATGCACAGGAAAAAAATATAAAACAGGTATTTTCTAAAATACTCACTTATTTTACTATCGCAAGCAGTCTGATTCTTATATTCCTTTCATTGTTTATTGATGATATTGTCAAATTCCATATACTTGGCAGGACTTTAATTGGTCCTGCGTTTTGGAGCGGACTAATAATAGTTCCTATAATTCTATTTGGTTATCTTTTTAATGGTATATATTATATATTTTCAGCGGGGATGTTTATTGAAGAAAAAAGCACATATATTCCCATTATCACAGGAATCGGCGCAGCAATAAATGTTGGTGTTAATTTCTTACTCATCCCTGTCTGGGGCATAATTGGTGCTGCCCTTGCAACACTTGCAAGTTATCTTGTTATGGCTGTCGTAGTCTATAAAATCACTCAAAGATTCTATGAAATAAATTATGAAAAGGGGAAGGTGATTAAAACCCTGAGTTTGGTTATTATTGCTGGGTCAGTTTATTATTTCCTGATGTATGTCCATAATTTATTTTTTGCATACAAAATATTAATTCTGATAGGTTTTATATGTTCTTTACTTTTATTTGTTCTTGATAATAAGGAATTAGAATTTATTAAGAAAAAGATTGGATTAGCACATTAATGGAAAATATAAATATTAAAATCAAAAGAATAAGCGAAGAATATAACGACGTTCCGCTTCCGGAATATGCCACTGAAGGAAGTGCCGGAATGGATATAAGAGCTGCTATTAAGGAGCCCTTAATAATTAAGATTGGAGAAGTTGTGATTGTCCCGACCAATTTATCCATCGAGATACCCCCGGGGTATGAAATTCAGGTAAGACCAAGGAGCGGACTTGCAGCTAAGTATGGAATCGGTATATTAAACTCACCGGGTACTGTTGATTCAGATTACCGTGGAGAAATAAAAATAATATTGATTAACTTTGGTAAAGAGGACTTCACCATTCAAAAAAGTGAAAGGATTGCTCAGTTAATTATCTCCAATGTAGTCAGGGCTGATTTAAGTGAAGAAAATTCACTTAATGAGAGCAAAAGGGGAACTGGCGGTTTCGGACATACCGGGAAAAAATAATTTTCATTGAGTAAAAGAATCTTTAGTGTCAATATGTCTTTTTAACGAAATACTCTTTAAGTTTATCCAACATCATAACACACGTTTATTTTCTCATGTCGGATTTTATTCATTTACATAATCATACTCATTATAGTTTGCAGGATGGTGCTTGCACTGTTGAAGGGCTTGTAAATGCCGCTGTTAAACAGGGTATGCAATCTGTCGCTTTGACTGATCATGGTGTTATGTATGGAATTGCAGAGTTCTATAAGGCAGCGACAAAGGCAGGAATAAAACCGATTCTGGGGATGGAGGCATATGTTGTTACTGAAGGTAGTCGGTTTGATAGAGGGAAAGATGATGTTAAGGGGAAAAAACGGACTAAGCATTATAACCACCTTATCCTTTTAGCTAAAAATAAAATCGGATATAATAACCTTTCAAAGCTCTCAACTCTTGGGCATACTGAAGGATTCTATTACAGACCTCGGGTCGATCTTGAATTACTAAGAAAATACAGGGAAGGACTTGTTTGTACATCCGCTTGTGCCGGTGGAGTTGTTGCTTCTCAACTGGTCAACAATAATTATGAAGGAGCAAGAGATACAGCAAGGATCTATAAAGAAATCTTCGGCGACGATTTCTATCTTGAGATACAGGATCATAATATGGAAATCGAAAAACCTGTTCTTGAGGGGATGCCTAAATTGGCTAAAGAGCTAGGAATTAAATTAGTTGCTACTAATGACTGTCATTATATCGAGAAAGATCATGCATTAGCCCATAATATACTTCTCCTGTTGTCAGATAAAAACGGAACTGATTACAGGCAGTTAAGATACGGCACGGACCAGATCTTTTTTAAGTCGGCTGATGAGATGAAAAAGTTGTTTAAGAACTATTATGGCGCTATTGAGAATACACTTGAAATAGATTCCAAAATAGATTTTAAGCTTGAACATGGTGATTATCATTTTCCCAAATTCCCGATTCCGGCGGATTCCCCTGCTCAGACTCTGGATGATTATTTTGAACTTCTTGCCAAAGAAGGTTTAGAAAAAAAATTTCCGAAGATAACCGATGAAATAAAAGAGCGGTTTGATTTTGAAGTGGCAACAATCAAGCAAATGGAGTTTGCAGGATATTTTCTAGTTGTTCAGGATTTTATAAACGCCGCTAAGAAGATGAAAATACCTGTGGGTCCCGGCAGAGGCAGTGCGGCTGGTAGTCTTGTTGCCTTTACTTTAGGTATTACTAATATTAATCCGTTGGATTATAATCTATTGTTTGAAAGGTTCCTTAATCCGGCAAGAAAATCAATGCCCGATATTGATATAGACTTTGCTGATGATCAAAGAGGGGATGTTATTGATTATGTGAGGAATAAATATGGTACTAACTGCGTAAGCCAGATAATTACATTTAATAGATTGTCCTCCAAAGCGGTGATCAGGGATGTCGCCAGAGTATTGAATATTCCGATTCCTATTGTTAATAAAATAACCAAATTTATTCCTTCTAAATTTGGCAAGGTATATACCATAGACCAGGCATTAGCTGAGGTTCCCGAATTAAAATGGGTTAAGGATTCAAAGGAAGATGACATCAAAAATTTAATCAAGTACGCAAAAGTACTCGAGGGAATGAACAGGAATGCTTCCAAGCATGCTGCCGGTGTTGTTATTACACCCGATGATGTAAGTAATTATGTCCCTCTCGCAAATGCTGTTTCACAGACTGATATTGTAACTCAATTCAATATGAAGGAGATTGAGAATGCCAAGCTGCTTAAGATGGACTTTCTTGGGCTCCGTACATTAACAATCATCAGGGATACTGTTACTCTAATTAAAAAGAATCACGGTGTAGAGATAGATATTGATAATATTCCGCTTGATGATGAGAAAACTCTACAACTCTTTTCAAAAGGACAAACTACCGGAATCTTCCAGTTTGAATCTGCCCCTATGAGAGAGTACCTAAAAAAGTTAAAACCAACTTCCTTGATTGACCTTGCAGCAATGAATGCTCTTTACCGTCCTGGTCCGATGGAATTTATTGATGACTTTATTGACAGGAAATTCGGTGTTAAAGAAACAGTTTATCTTCATCCAGAATTAGAACCAATTCTAAAAGAGACACACGGGATCATTGTTTATCAGGAACAGGTAATTCAGATTGCAAATAAGGTCGGTAGAATGAGTCTTGCTGAAGCAGACTTACTCAGACGTGCAATGGGTAAAAAAGATCTCCGTGCTATGAAAGATCAGAAAAATAAATTTATCGTCGGTGCCGGTGCGAACGGAATATCTGCAAAAATAGCTGAAGAAATATTTGAAGCAATTGACAAATTTGCAAATTATGGATTCAATAAAAGCCATGCTGTTGCTTACAGTTATGTGGCATATCAGACGGCATACCTTAAAGCACATTATACTCCTGAATTTTTAGCTGCCAACCTTACTAACGAATTTGGAAATAAGAATAAAGTCTCCAATTTCCTTGAAGATTGCCGTAAACTTAAAATTGAGGTACTCCCTCCTGATGTTAACAGTCCTTCCGTATATTTTGATGTAAATGATGGAAAAATCAGGTTTGGCATGTCCGCAATTAAAAATGTTGGCATTGCTGCAGTTGAAGAAATCATCAGAAGTCGCAAAGCCCTGGGCAGGAATTATAAGAGCATATTTGAATTCTGCGCTAACGTTGATACCCGTGTTGTAAACAAAAGGGGGCTTGAAGGATTAGTCTATGCAGGCGCTTTTGATTCAATAAATAAAAAAAGAGCAGATCTTTTTGCTGCTGTTGAAGAAGCGCTTACTTTTGGGAGCCGTTTGCAGAATTCAAATAAATCGGTGGAGAACAGTCTGTTCGGCAATATTGCTGAAGAAGTTAAAATACAAGAACCTGTTCTTAAAAGTGTGGAACGATGGTCATCCCGGGATACTCTTGCCAGGGAAAGGGAAGTTACAGGATTTTATGTTACAGGTCACCCGCTTAGCAAATATGAGATTGAATACAGATCGTTTGCCACCATACATCTCGGTGAAACTGAAGAACAGAAAGAAATAGAAAATGCACGTGCCTGTGGTGTAATAACAGACCTGAAAACCAAGATAGATAAATCCGGTAGGACAATGGCATTTTTTACCCTTGATGATTTTTCCGGTTCCTGTGAATGTCTTATGTTTTCAAAAACATATGAAAAATTTGGAAAATATATTAAAGAAGAAGATTGTGTCTTTATTGTTGGCAACACGGAAAGCAGCGGAGATGCAATAAAACTGCATATAAATGAAGTTATTCCTCTGAAAGATGCTAAGGAGAAATTTACAGAGAGCGTAAAGATTTTCTTTGATAAAACAAAGTATACTCCTGAAACAATTTCTGTTCTGAAGGAAATCCTTAATAAACATAAAGGTAAAATCCCAGTCTACCTTCATTTCTTCAATAATGGTTCAAAGTCCCGGCTCTTCTTCCTGAAGGATTACATGGTTAAAGTCTCAGATGAATTTGTGAAAGAAGTTGTAGCTATTCTCGGGGAAGATTCCATCCTTTTTGGTAATAAATAATTCAAAAGCATAGGTTTGTATTACTTCTGTCATTTTTGTATTATTTACGTTCAAATTTTATTATAAGGAATTTAGCTGAAGATGAAAAATCCGGATAATGCAAATTACTGGGCTCTAATACTAGGTGCCTCTTCTGGATTTGGAGAAGCTGCATCACTAAAATTAGCTGAAGATGGTTATAATATATTAGGTGTTCATCTTGACCGCCAGGCTACTATGGGTAATGTAGAAAGAATTATAAACCAGATTAAAGCTTATGGGTCAAATGTTTTATTTTACAATATTAATGCTGCAGATGCTTTAAAAAGAGAAGAAATAATAAAAGAACTTAAAACCAAATTGGATGGGAAACCATTTATTAAAATTCTTATGCACTCACTTGCATTCGGAACATTAAAAAGATTCATACCTGGAGACGGAGAGTTCGCAATGACTAAGGCGCAATTAGAAATGACTCTTGATGTCATGGCTCATTCTCTTGTTTATTGGACCCAGGATCTTGTTGTTAATAAGCTTATTACTCCAAAGGCAAGAATCTTTGCAATGACCAGTTCAGGCGGGCATGCATCAATTCCTTATTATGGAGCGGTATCAGCTGCAAAAGCTTCTCTCGAATCCCATGTAAGACAGCTTTCATTAGAATTAGGGCAAATGGAAATTTCTGTTAATGCAATTATGGCAGGTGTTACGGATACTCCTGCATTGAGAAAAATACCCGGCAGTATTCCTATGCTCGAGGTTGCTAAAAGAAAAAATCCCCGTAAACGACATACTACCCCGAAGGATGTTGCTAAAATAATCTCTTTACTTTGTATGGATGGGGGAGACTGGATTTCAGGAAGTATAATTCATGCCGATGGTGGTGAAGATATTGTCAGTTATGTAGGTCAGGGGGGAGATTTAATTTAATTTTGTATTATTTATAATTATGTTTATTTAAGGAATAAAGATGAAACCAATTATTATAACAGATGACAATTTTGAAGTTGAAGTTGCAAAATCCGATAAACCAGTACTTATTGATTTCTGGGCTACCTGGTGCGGTCCATGCCGTATGATCGCCCCGATTGTGGAAGAACTCGCTGTTGAATATGACGGAAAGGCAAAAATTGGCAAAGTTGACGTTGATGAGAATCAGCAGATTACAATAAAATTTGGTGTAAGAAGCATCCCAACACTTCTTATTTTCAAAGATGGGAAATTGAAAGATACAATCATTGGCGCCGTTCCTAAATCTCAGATTGTAAATAAATTAAATGCTGCTTTATAAAGCTCCATTTTTGACCTTTAAGTTGATTTGCCTGCATATTTCAATTCATTCGATAGTCTGTTGATTAAGCTGACCTGACAGATGATTTTTTCATTTGTATAGTAAATTTAAGTGCATGACAGAATTTATATCTTGACAATTTTTAATGGAAACTATTTATTAAAGCAGCTATTTTTAATTGACAAACACTTGACAAATATTAAGTTCTACAGTATTTTAACATTTAATAGGAAAGATTTTCCCATTTTTTTCTAATTATTTTATTTCACTCATAAATTAAGGAGATCATCGATGAAAAACATTACGTATACATTCCTGCTTTTATTATTCTTAATACCTGTTTTGGTATCTGCCCAACAGACAAGTATTAGGCATAAGGCTCCATCGATAATGGATAAGCCTACAACTATTCTTGATAAAAATTATACTCCTGGTGGTAATTCACCACTTTTGGGAAGTTACTTTGGTGTTGATACATTAGGAAACGCTCTTAGTTTTGCTGAAACAGGTATAACACCTCTTTGCTTCGATCCATATTCCGGCGTTTTGGCTTTGGTCCATCGCGGTTGGGCAGGTCATTATGCAGCCGGTTCCGGTCAGATTTGGTATAATCTCTCAACTGATTATGGTGTTTCTTGGAAAAGAGTACCCGGAGGTGTTAATACTACAAATACACAGATCCTTGGTCGTTATCCCAACATGACAATTTCTAATCCTACTAAAGGTAACCTGTCAGCCACTACTGGATTTTTTGTTTGGCCGGAATTAAACCCAGCTGCTTTTGGCTTTATGGGATTTGCTGCTGATCAACCACTTGGTAATGGTTCACCTGCCGCGTTCCTTAATACAGATGGAAATGATTACAGCACGAGAATGATGGCTTGGTCAGATGATCAAACTCCTGAAATTTTCTGGGCTACTGCTTTTCAGACGACAAGTGCCGGTCTCAAGTTATTTAAAACTTCTGACTTTGCAACTATCGATACTCTTTCTCCTCCTGAATGGAGTGACGCTGTCTTCCAAAGCAATGGAAATATCGGCATAGGCGGCTATTCTTATAACGGAATTGAGTATGTTGGTGCTATTGGCTCATATGACACTCTTTTGGTTCCTAATCCTCCAAGAGGCGGCTGGCTTGTCGGTTACAGCAAATCAACTGATAAAGGTAAAACCTGGAGTACTTTTAAAATGGCTGACTGGCGGCAAATCCCAAGGTTATCTGCCTATGAAACATTATTTGATTATAAGAAAGGTGATACCTATATTTCTTATCAGGGAAGCATTGGTGTAGATAAAAATAATCACGTTCACATTATTGTTTCTGTTACTGATACTACTACTGACAAAGATCACGGGACAAACTCTATTGTTGATATTTTCGAAACCAATACTGGCTGGAACGGAACCGTTGTTTATCAGGGACTCGATACTGCATATTCAATGGGTCCTGGATTAGGTCAGGTTGGTCCATGTTCTGAATTAGCCTTTGATTCAACCCATTCAGTTATGGCTGTTCAGTTTATTAATACTCCAGCTCCCGGTAAATGGAATGACCTTTTCTTTACATACAAAGGAATAAACGACACTTCTTGGGCAACTCCTGTCAACATGACCAATTCGACGGATAGTATTAATAATACCTCAGCTCATTTGGCTCCTTACCTTCATAAAGTTGGGAACCAGTATACTGCATTCAGCGGTTATTGCTATAGTCCGTCTCCTCTCACGCCGACTTATGATGGCAACACAACAGCAGTTATATATACTGCTCCTCATACATTTACTTATGTAGCAACAGGTATAAATGACCCGGTTGGTGCTGTAAATTCTTTTGCTCTCTTACAGAATTATCCTAATCCATTTAATCCAAGTACTTTGATCAATTATTCATTACCTGTAAGAAATAATGTTTCTCTGAAGGTATATGATATGCTTGGAAGAGAAGTTGCAAATTTAGTAAATGGCACACAGGAAGCAGGTTCACATTCTGTCAGCTTCAATGCTTCCAAATTAGCTTCCGGTCTTTATATATATACTTTGAGAGCCGGAAATAATTCTATGTCTAAGAAAATGATGTTATTGAAATAGACTTGATCTTTTATATCTAAAAGTGGGCGGATTCTTTGAATAAAAGACTTCGCCCCTTTTTTTGAACAAAAACAAATAAGACAAGAACAAAATATAAATCTTGGTGGAGAAGAGATGAAAAATTTGGTTACCAATGTTGTTTTGGCAGCACTTCTGGTTATTATATCATCCCCTTTGTTTGGTCAGACTGGAGTTGGCAAATTAAGCGGAAAGATTGTCGACTCTCAGACAAAGGACCCTTTAATAGGGGCTAACGTTGTGATAGTTAACACTAATTTAGGCGCTGCAACAAATACTACAGGAGATTATTTTATACTAAATATTCCTCCCGGAACGTATACAGTAAAAATTAGTTATGTAGGTTATTCTCCTAAACAAATTAACGATGTTAGAATCGTATCGGGGATTACTTATGAATTAAATGCATCACTTGCAACAGGCTTAGAACTAAATGCGGTTGTAATATCTGACAAAAAATTCTTTGAGGAAAAATCTACAAATACAACTAAAGTTTTTGATGCTTCTGAAATAGACAAGCTTCCGGTTAAAGGTGTAGAGCAGCTTGCAGGCTTACAGTCGGGAGTTGTTATCCGGGATGGAAGCGGTGGCGCCGGTGGAAATGCTACAATTAACGTAAGAGGTGGGCGTGGCAGTGAAGTCTTGTATATTGTAGATGGTGTACCCCAAAACGATGTTTATACAGGATCAAATTATGCACAGGTCAGTAATGCAGCGATTGAGCAGATATCATTTCAAATCGGTGGTTATGAAGCCAAATATGGGCAGGCACAGTCCGGTATTATAAATGTAACAACCAAAACTGGAGACCCCACTTATACTTTTTTTGCAGATGGAATGACTTCTGCTTTAACCGATAAATTTGGTTATAACCTTTATACAATGACATTAAGTGGTCCGATTATACCGGGAAATAAAGATCACACTATTTTCCTTTCCGCAGAAAGGGGATGGTTTCTTGATGGCGATCCCCATGCAGTAGGAGTCTCTTTTAATTCTGATGTTGTTTATTCAAGCGATGTTCTGCCAAATAATTCCGGAGGAACATGGAAATTTACCGGAAAAACAAACTCAAGTATTGGCGATTTTAATATCCGGCTGGGAGCAAATGTCAATACCAGAAAATATTATGATTTTGCTCTGTCATATGCAAAGGAAAATTCATCCCATAATGCCCTTACAAAACTTGGAAATTATTCATACAGTGGAAAAATATCACAGAATATTTCAAGCAGCTCATTCTGGAATTTAAATGTCGGATATAAATATTTTAAAACAGAGACAGGTGATGGGATCTGGTTTGATAATGTTTATGCTTATGGAAATAACGATATGAATGCCGCCATTGGTTCACGTTATTTTTCAGCCGGAGCATATCATGCCGGTTTACCCAATGGAGACGGCAATAGAGTTTCTTTAGACCGTTATGGAATATTCTACGATCAGGGAAGAACGTATGGCTCTTATTCTAAACGGGAAAATCAGGTATTAAATATGGATCTTGATTTTACTTCTCAGGTAGATAACCATCTATTTGAAATCGGAGGAGGTGTAAATTATAGTATCTTAAGATCCTTTATCCTTTCAGCACCCTATAGGTTGGCGAGTCCGGTCTATGCGAGTTTGGATAAAACGTCTCAGTTTTTTGCAATGCAGCCTTCCGTCACTGGATATGATATAACCGGTACAAACTGGACTTCAAATGACGGGTATACTGCAAACCTTAAAACAATTAGTAAGCCGGAACCCAATGCCCAGACGAGCTTTGCTCCCAAGAAACCTATTATATCTTATGCGTATATTCAGGACAGGTTTGAACTGAATGATATTGTTCTTAATATTGGGATAAGAGCTGATTATTTTGATACTCAGACAGATGTAGTGGCAGACCCTACATTTCCCTTTCTTACTTCAACAACAGATCCAAGCGGATATCAGGTGGTTTTGAAAAGAAAAAAACCTGAATTTTATGTATCCCCCCGTATCGGTTTAGGATTTCCTATAACTGCTACAACTATATTTCATGCTCAATATGGGAAGTTTGTACAGCAGCCTCCTCTGGATAATTTATATTTCAGTCCTTCAGACGTTGCTTTCCTTGAACATGATGCCCAAGCAATAGTTAATGTCGGGGACTTAAAAAGTGAAATTACTACACAGTATGAAATCGGTTTCAGACAAGTTCTTGGCGATGTTGCAGGATTGAATATTACTGCTTTTTATAAAAACACCGAAGGTCTTATTAATACTGCTCCTATAAATTTCCAAAGATCGGATGGTGGACAGACGCTCACTTATTTTACTCCGACTAATACAGATTTTGGAACTGTAAAGGGATTAGCAATTACCCTTGATATTTCAAAAGTAAGCTATTTCGATTTATCGTTGAATTATACCTATGCTCTCGCAGAAGGAACCGGTTCCTCTACCAGCTCTTCATATGTTTCTGCTTTCAGAAACATCGGAAGTGAAATTCCTAAGGTAATAGCCCCCCTTGATTTCGATCAGAGACATACAGGTACAGTTAATATTGGATTCAGTGTCCCCAAAGGACAATTGGGAATTTTTGAATTAGTTGATGCCAATATCCTGATCTCATTTAATAGTGGAAGACCATATACTCCTCTTGCAGTTCAGCATATTTTAGCTACAGGTGACAATACTCAATATGGCGATACAAAAGGATATGTTAATTCTGCTTATGGTCCTGGTAATTTCCGTGTCGATCTAAAATTAGAGAAATCTTTTGCAGTTATGAATAACATGCTTCTTACTCCATATTTATGGGTTGAGAATTTATTTAATGCTGTTAATCCGGTTGATGTTTACAGGTCAACCGGCGATCCATATACTACCGGCTGGTTGAGCACTCAGGAAGGAATTGCTGCCTCTTCAGGTCCGGGTGGAAATTTAGTAGCAGCTGATTATAGATCACTTGAAAGAAACCCATTTAATTTCGGAATTCCAAGATTGATAAGGCTCGGATTTAAAATAAATTTCTCTAATATTTCTATATAGACAGAGGGATAATAAAAAGGTATGAAATATGAAAAAATATAGTTTAGTAAAATTTCTAGCTATTGTTATTGCCGCAGCAGTAACGATGGCTTTTACCGTTATAGAAAAGGGGGGGAAAGGATCCACCTCTTATAAAACTAATTTAATAGCCGGTGACTCTTACAGGATGTTCATTAATAATATTGACATGCCAATGGGCAGAAATGGTATTATGGGTGATGTTGTTATAAATGGAGCACTAGGAGGCGGAAAACTGGATTCTAAGGTCTTCCTCTTTTCAGGCGGCTTCTTTATGAGCGGTTTGAAAAAAGCTTCATCTGACTCGGTAGCTACGCTTTGGTCTACCGGTCAAATGTCAGCATCAAGAATAACTGATTATGTTCCGGGTACATATGCTACTGGACAGAATGATCCAAATGCTCAGATTTATGTTATAAATTCAAGGGACCCCGATTTTGATATAGGGGTTCAGAATGACAAACTTAAAAGCTGGAAGCAATGGGGGAATGCTGTTGCTTTAGGTGCTGATTTTTATGACGGTGATAAAGACGGATCATATAATCCTGTTGATAAAAACGGAAATGGGAAATGGGATCCTGACGAAGACCGCCCGGATCTTTTAGGTGATGAAACTGCCTGGTGTGTTTATTCTGATCAAACAAGCCCAGCTTTAAGAACTTACAGTGATGTTGCCCCCCAAGGCATTGAAATACGGCAGACTGTATTTGCCTTGAATTCAAAAGGAATTACAGGCAACATTATATTTGTCAGGTATAAGATTACTTATACAGGGAAGCAGACAGTTAGTGAAGGGACTATTCCGGATAAACTGGATTCAGTGTATTTCGGTATAGCAGCCGATCCCGATATTGGAGATCAGGGTAATAATGATTTAGTCGGGTGCGATACCACTCTAAATGCCGGTTTTACATATCATAAACTGGGTGCAGAGGATAGTAAATTTGGTAATACTCCGCCATGTTTCCTTATTGATTTTTTCCAGGGACCCCGTTCATATATCCCTGGTGTAACTTTTACTGATAATAATAATAATGGCGTCTATGATGACGGAATTGATACTCCTATTGATACGGCTACAGATGTACGCGGTAGAGCTTTAGGAATAGCAAAATATCCGGGTGCCAAGAACTTAGGTCTTTCTTCTTTTGTTCAATACTATAATGGTATTGATCCTGCTAACAGGTCCCAGGCAAGATTTTACAACACAGGTAGAAACAATGTTGGCAGTCCCATTGATCCTTGTACCTGGACTCAGGGGTCAGTATTAGGCGGGGTTAATTGTAAAGATGTTAATCCCAATTTTATGTATTCCGGCGATCCTACCGCAAATAACGGTGCAGGTCAGGGTTGGATAAATATTACGGCCAAGGACCAAAGAATGATTTTAAATACCGGACCTTTTCAATTAGTAAAACAAGATTCTGCTAATGATAATACAGTTTCGATAGTTGTAGCTTATGTCGTCGGAAGAGGAAAAGATGCATTAAACAGTATAACTGTTGCAAAAACTATCGACGCTACAGCGCAGAAAATATTTGATGCTAATTTTCCTTCACTTCCTCCTCCCCCGGCTCTTGATATAACAGCTCAGACTGGAGATGGATTTATCGATTTAACGTGGCCTACTTATAAACAGATCAGGTATCACGCAGTAGATTCTGTTTTCCAGGTAGACAGAGCTATTCATGGTTTTTATGTGACTCAATATCAAACTAATACTAAGCTTGCAACCGTAAATGGCCAGACTAATGCTATTGTTATAGCAAGGTATGATATGAAGGATTCGATATATAATGTATTTGCACTGGCCTCGAATGGCGGCGTAGATTTAAGAATGCCTCAGGGTCCTCCTGAAAACAAGATGGATTCTCTAGTATTTGCCGATTCAACCAGAGGTAGAATAAAATTGAAAATAACTACTGATGCATTTACCGGTAATCCCTTGATAAAGGGGCATCAGTATTATTACGGGGTTACTGAATTTACTATTAACAGAGTACCTATTTATAATCAAAATGATGGTAAGTATGGTCGTGCAGGAGATTACTATGATCCTACCGGCGGTGCAGTGGAGGAATTTGATGCTCCTCAACTGATTACGGCAGTTATGGGGATAGATGAATATGCTCCTTCATTTGCAGGACAGCAGGCT
>OCZT010002479.1_pt1 | contig 19073 bp, 16 predicted proteins | sample 1539031 | NCBI WGS metagenome assembly OCZT01 (sample SAMEA3539308, study PRJEB22396) | soil metagenome | biome: tundra; feature: field; material: soil | place: USA | collected 2010-05 | depth 0.15 m | reverse complement strand
AGTGAAACTGCATGTCCTGCCGCGTGGTGACGTGACCCATGCCGCGACCACCGCCGCCCGGGTATTCCCCCTCATCGCAGAACCGCTCGCTGAAGTCGGCGAGCGCCTCCAGCTGAGCGGAGGTCAGGCGGCCGTGCGGGATCTTGACGCGCACCATCTGATAGCCGTCCTGGCGCTGGCCGTAGATGCCGTAGGAGAGGCGGTAGGGCTTGAAGGTGTCCTCACTCTCCTCGCCGGTGGCGAAGGCGCGCGCGCGCGTCTCGAACTCCTCGATCTCCGCAGCGACCACGGGCAGGATCGCCAGCTCCTGCTCGCCGATCATCTGCCGACCTCCTCGATCCCGGGGTGCAGCCCGGCGCTTGCCACCACATCAGTGATGCCGGGACCGACCCCGGCGCTCGCCACCAACTCGCCCACCTGCTGGAGCGGGATGGCGTCGACCACCTCGCCCACCACCAGCGTCGCCGGCGAGGCGATCGCCGCCTCCGCCGCGGCGCGCGTGATGCGCGCGAGGGGGGCGCGCACCACCCTCTGTTCCCGGAGGGTCGCCGAGGCCACCAGCGCGGCGGGCCGGTCGGGGCCGATCGCCGCCACCAGCCGGGCGCAGATGATCTCGAGGTTGCTGAGCGGCATGAGTACCACCAGGGTGTCGACCGCGCGGGCGATCGCCTCGAGCCGCTCGGGGCTCGACCCGTCCCGCTCTGAGCCGGTGACGACCGCGAGCGAGGATGCGAGCCCCCGCAGGGTGACCGGGATGCCGGCAGCGGCGGGCGCGGCCAGTGCCGAGCTGACCCCGGGGACGACCACCACCTCGAGGCCGGCCTGGCGCAGGGCGGTGAGCTCCTCCCCTCCCCTGCCGAAGACGAACGGGTCGCCGCCCTTGAGCCGGACCACGTCCTCCCCGGAGCGAGCGGCCTCGATGAGCTGCCCGGTGATCCACCCCTGATCGGCGGACCTGCGCCCGCCCCGCTTGCCCACGTCGACGAGCCGCGCGCCGGGGCCACAGAGGGCGAGGGCGCGCGGATCGACGAGCGAATCGTGATAGACGGCCGCGGCCTCGGCGAGCAGCTCGCGAGCCGCCAGGGTGAGCAGCGACGGGTCGCCTGGGCCGGCACCGACGAGGGCGACAGTTCCGGCCCGGGATCTGCCCACGGCGGTCTCGATCGCCGCCGCGGCGTAGCGCGCCTCCTGGGTTCGGCCGTCCCGGAGGTCATCGCGGATCTCAGAGCGGAGCAGCCGCCGGTACACGGGGGTCTGCTCGGCGATCGGCACGCCGCGCTCGCGCAACCGCGGGCGCACCCCGCCGACCAGGGCCGTGAAGGGCCCCCACTCCTCTCCCAGGATGCGCTCCAGGCGCGCCCGGATCGCGCCGGCCAGGAAGGGGCTCTCGCCGTCCGTCGAGATGGCCACGCTGAGCGGGCCTCTCCGGACCAGTGCCGGCGCGTAGAAGTCGCAGCGCTCGGGCTGGTCGACGACGTTGATGAGCACGCCCCGCTCCTCCGCCTCCGCGAAGCTGAACCGATTGATCTCCTCGTCACCCGACGCGTCGATGGCGAGGAAGCTGCCGGCCAGGTCGCCGGGGGCGTAGCCGCGGCGGAGGAGGGTCAGCTCGGGCTCGGCCTGGAGGGCCTCCAGCTCGGCGCAGGGGGTGGCGGCGATCACGGTCAACTGGGCACCGGCGCGCAGCAGGCCGCGGGCCTTCTCGGCCGCGAGCTTTCCCTCGCCGAGCACGATGCAGCGGCGGCCGCGGAGCTGGAGCGTGACCGGGTAGCTCATCGACGCGATCTCAGCCCGGCTGCGCCCCGGGGGACGCCGGCGGGGAGGCGGCGGGCGCTGCGGCCCCGGAGGATGTCGATGCGGCGGAGGAGGCGGACGCAGCGGTGGGCGTCGGTGCGGTGGCGCGGTCAGCCACCTGGCGTGCCTGCGCCTCCCTCAACAGCTCGGCGATCTCCGGACGGGTGAACTCGGCCGGCAGCGCCTCACCCTGGGCGAGCAGCTCGCGCACCCGGGTCCCGCTCAGCACCGAGCGCTGCTCGGCGGGATGCGGGCAGGTCCGGGTCGACGCCATCCCCCCGCAGGCCCGGCACCAGAACGAGTGCTCGAAGCGCAGGATCTCGATGCCCAGCTCCCCCGGCCCGTACTGATCGAAGATCCGCTGCGCCGCGTAGGTGTCGTAGTAGTTGCCAACTCCGGCATGATCTCGACCCACGATGAAGTGGGTGCAACCGTAGTTGCGCCGGATCAGCGCGTGGAACACCGCCTCCTTGGGGCCCGCGTAGCGCATCCACGCCGGGTTGGTGGCGAGCAGCACCCGCTCGGCCGGGAAGTAGCCGGCCAGCAACTCCTCGTAGCAGGCCATCCGCGTCGCGGCGGGGATGTCGTCACTCTTGGTCTCCCCCACCAGCGGGTGCAGCAGCAGCCCGTCGATGTTCTCCAGGGCCACCTTCTGCAGGTACTCGTGGGCCCGGTGCACCGGGTTGCGGGTCTGGAATCCGACCATCGTCGCCCACTCGCGCTCCGCCTTGGCCTTGCGCACCTCGAGGGGCGTGAGGTCGTAACCGGGGAAGCCGGTCTCGGGGCGGCGGAGCGCGGTCACGTTGCCGCCCACCGCCCAGTGCCCGGAGGCGCGCAGCAGGTGGACCCCGGGATGCGCGTCGTCGCCGGTCCCGTAGACGGAGAGGGCCTCGGTCTCGGGGTCGGTGCGGTAGATGTCCTCGACGTCCACTACCGCGATGACCTCGCCCTGGTGGCGCAGCGCGACCCGCGCCGTGCCCCGGAGCCGCTGCACTCCCTGGTCGTCCAGCCGCAGCGCCACCGGGATGGGGAAGGGTTGGCCCCCTGAGAGGCGGCCCGATCCCACCACGTCCCGGTAGTCGAGCGACGTCATGAAGCCGGGCAGCGGCGAGAACGCTCCGGTCCCCAGCATCAGCGCATCGGCCGCCTCGTGCGGCCCCACCTCCACCACCGGCAGGCCCGCGGCCTCCTCACGGAGCGCCGCCCCTTCCTCGCCCTCGAGGAGGCGCGGCCGCACCCCTCTCCAGATGTGGCCAAGCCGCTCCAGCCGGTCGAGAATCCGCTCGACGGACTCCTCCACCGTCTCCTGCGCACTGTCCACCGTAATCTCCGGGTTGAGCGGCGCCTCGTAGGGGTCGCTCACCCCCGTGAAGTTGGCGATCTCCCCCCGCAGCGCCTTCTCGTACAGCCCCTTGGTGTCGCGCCGCACCAGCTCCTCGAGCGTGCAGCGCACGTACACCTCCACGAATCCCGGCGTCGCCGCCCGCACCTCGTCCCGGACCTCCCGGTACGGCGAGATCGCCGCCGTGATCGCCACCCCCTCATGACCGGCCACCAGCCCGGCAACGTACCCGATCCGCCGGATGTTGGTGTCCCGGTCCTCCTTGGAGAATCCCAGGCCCTTGGAGAGATGGGTGCGCACCTCGTCACCGTCCAGGACGGTCACGTTGCGCCCCAGCACCCTCAGCTCCTGCTCCAGTCGTATCGCGATCGTCGACTTCCCGGCGCCGGAAAGCCCGGTCAACCAGATCACCAGCCCTCGGCTCATCCCTCTGCTCCTGGTGTGGCCGCGCTGTCGGCAGTGGACTCCGCGCCGGCATCCGCCCGGCCCGAAGAGGGGGCGACATCCGCGGCCGACCCGGATCCCGTCAGGACCGGGTGCAGGCCGCACTCCTTGATCGAATCCCCCTCCCACCACCATCGGCCGGCGCGCTCGTCCTCACCGGGGCGGGTGGCCCGGGTGCAGGGCGCGCAGCCGATCGAGGTGTAGCCGCTCGCGTAGAGGGCGTGGCTGGGCAGGTCGCGCGAGCGCACATGGGCCCAGACGTCCTCGTGGCTCCAGCCCACGAGCGGCGCCACCTTGGCGATGCCCCCGTGCCCGTCGTCGCGGGAGACGACCGGGGTCGACCTGCGGGTCGTCGACTGCTCCCGGCGCAGCCCGGTCACCCAGGCGCCGTAGCCCGCGAGCGCGCGGGCGAGTGGCCGCGTCTTGCGGACGTCGCAGCAGGTGTGCCGCAACTCCGGGGAGAGATAGAAGAGGTTGACGCCGTGCGCCCGGCTCATCTCCTCGAGCTCGGCGGGATCGGGGCTCACCACGTGCAGCTTCACCGGGAACCGGCTCCGCACCGTGTCGATGAGGTCGTGGGTCTCCTGGGGCAGCCGGCCGGTGTCCAGGGTGATGACGTCGACGCCCGGGCGCAGCCTGCTCGCCATGTCGATGAGGACCACCGACTCGGCCTGGAAGCTGGCGACGACCGCCACCCGCGGGAACCGGTCGAAGGTCCAGGCGAGGACCGCCTCGGCATCGGCGCCCTCGAGAACGCGGGCGGCCGTGTCCAGCTCATCGGCCGGGATGCGGACGGCGGCGGTCACGACCGGCCGCCCAGCGGTCGGGCTGCCGGCTGGGCCGCGATCAGCGGCCGGATCGGGGTTCCAGGTGTGGGGCTCACGTCGGGGCGGTCTCCGGGGGCCGGCCCGATGGGCCGGCGATGGGCAGGGACGGCGTCAACTCTGCGGCCGGAGAGCCCGAGCGATCACTCGAGGATGCGCCTGTGTCGGGTGGAGCGATCTGGGCTGATGCTCTGGCCGGCCGCGGCGGGCGGCCTACATACAGGCGCAGGCGACCTGGCGGACGAAGTCCATCTGACCCCAGCGGGAGAAGAAGATGGGCGTGCACACACCGTTCCGCATGGGTTGGGAGCATACCAGCAGAGCGTTCTCTACGTCAAATGGTTTGGCCGCCGGTGCCAAGGCCGGATTCGAGCAGCGCGGGGAGATCGGCGATCGAATCGATCACGCCGGCCACTCCCGGGTGCCGCTCCACTCCCGACTGCCCCTCCCCCGCCAACCCGCCGCGGGAGCCGAACTTGCCCGTGCGCACCAGCACGCAGGGGGCGCCGACCGTGCGAGCGCCGGCGGCGTCGGTCTCGGGGTCGTCCCCCACCACCAGCACCTCCGCAGCGACGCGGCCCAGATCGGTCAGGGCCATCTCGAAGAAGTCGGCCGACGGTTTGCCGAAGCCGCGGGCCGTCTGCCCTGAGGCGTGCTCGAGGAGGGCCACGAACGCCCCCGTGTCGAGCGATGGGCCGTCGGCTGCCTGCCACCAGCGGCCGCGCTGGAGGGCGAGCAGCCGGGCCCCGTCCATGAGCCGGCGGAAGGCGGCGTCCAGCTGCGCGTACCCGCCGACCTCGCGACAGTCCCCCACCAGCACGTAGTCGGCTCGACCCGGCCCGGCGTCGTGGGCGGCGAAGCGGGCGGCCAGCTCGGCGCTGAGCAGGAGGTGGCAGCGCTCGGCGGGGTGCTGCTCGAGAAACCGAAGGGCGGCCACCACCGGCGTGAAGACTGCCTCGACCGGGACCTCGATGCCGGCGGTGGCCAGCTCGCGGCAGACCGTCTCGGGGGTCCGGGAGTCGATGTTGGTCAGGAGACGGATCTGGATGCCCCGGTCGCGGAGCCGGCTGAGCGTCGAGACCGCGCCAGGAATGGCCCGGCCGGCGGAGACCAGGGTGCCGTCGACGTCAAGGAGCACCGCCCGAACGGGGACGGCCGGCGGCGTCACGGGGCAGGCTCCAGCGCGCGCCAGAGGTACCAACTGGCCACGGTGCGGTACGGCGCCCATCGCGCTCCGCGCCGGGCCACCTCGTCGGGGCTGGGCATCGCCTCGGTCTGGAAGGCGACCTGGAAGCCGCGGCGGAGGCCGTAGTCGTCGGCGGGCAATACGTCGGGCCGGCCGAGGGTGAAGATCAGGAACATCTCGGCGGTCCAGCGCCCGATGCCGCGCACCCGGACCAGCTTCTCGATGATCGTCTCGTCCTCCATCCCCCGCGCCTCGTCGAGGGTCGGCAGCTCGCCGTCGACCGACCGCCGGGCCAGGTCGTGCAGCGCGCGCTGCTTCGAGCCGGAGAGCCCGGCGCCGCGGAGGGTCTCCTCGGAGGCCTCCAGCACCTGGTCCGGGGTGGGGCAGCTCGGCGCGCCGGAAAAGAGGGCACAGAACCGCCCGAAGATGGTGCCCGCCACCTTGGGCGAGAGTTGCTGGTAGACGATCGCCTCGGCAAGCGCCGCGAAGCTGCTGGGCTCGTCCGGGAGGGTCAGCCCGAAAGGGCCGGCGCGGTCGATCAGGCGGCCAAGGTCCGCGTCGGAGGCGCGCAGGTGGGCCAGTGCGCGCGCGGTGTCGACGCCGAGCTCCACGGGGCGGCCTCCACGGTCAGCTGTGCGGGCCCTTGGTCCGATTGTGCGGGAAGCCGAAGAGGTGGCAGCCGGATCTGGCGTGCCGGTCCGGCCAGCCTACTGCTCGTAACCCAGCACCCCGACGTGGCGGCGCTGGCGTCAGGCGGGCTTCGGCGATCCGCTCGGCTTGGACGGGCCCTGTGTGATGACCTTGGGCGCGCGGTTGTCACGCAGCGTGAGCTTGCCCTTGGTGATGACCGCGGTCCGAGGCGCCCGGCGCGCGACCTTGGTGTCGTGGGTGACCAGCACCAGGGTCATCCCGCGCTCCTTCCAGAGCTTCTCCATCAGGCCAACGATCTCCAGGCTGGTCACCTCGTCGAGGTTCCCTGTCGGCTCGTCCGCCAGGATCACCTTCGGCTCCTTGACCAGGGCTCGAGCGATCGCGACCCGCTGCTGCTCGCCACCCGACATCTCCGATGGGAAGTGGTTGGCACGATCACCCAGCCCCACCTCGGTGAGGGCCGCGAGCGAACGGGCTCGCCGCTCCGCGGTCGGGACGCCGAGCGGCACCAGCGCCGCCTCCACGTTCTCCTCCGCACTGAGCGTCGGCAGCAGGTTGTAGTTCTGGAAGATGAAGCCGAAGTTCTGGGCGCGCACGTCGACGAGCTGCGACTCGGGCATGGCACCCAGGTCCTTGCCGTCGAAGATGATCTTGCCGGAGGTCGGCTTGTCGAGGGCCCCGAGCATGAGCAGGAAGGTGGTCTTGCCGTGCCCGGTGAGTCCCTGGACGGTGATGAACTCTCCGTCCGGGATGTCGAGATCGACGTTACTCAGGGCCGCGACCTTGCCTCGTCCCTTGGGGTAGACCCGAGAGAGCTTCTTGAGTTCATACATGCTGGGGCTCCAAGGAAGGGGCATCCTCCGCTCTGGCTTGGGCTGGTGCGATCACGACCGTCGACCTCTTGCACACGTCGCGGCCCACCCTATTCCACGCGCCGCAGGGCGACGGCGGGCTGCAGGCGGGCGGCTCGCCAGCCGCCGATGGCACCGGCGATGAGCGCCCCCAAGACGGCCAGGCCGACCGCCACGCCGAACACCTCGAGGCTGAGCGGCGCGGTCAGATGCAGGGTCACGCTGTGGTTGCTCGCGGCGAAGGTGCGCGCGAACCCGGCACGAGCGCTGGAGAAGGCATTGGGTGACGCTCCGCCGAAGAAGCCTCCGCCCCCGCCAAAACCGCCTCCGCCGCCACCACCCCCACCGAAACTGGAGGGAGTGGAACTGCCCAGCCCGGTGGCGCCGACGCTGGCCGTCAGGGGGGGCGAGATCTTGGTCACGAGGAAGGCCCCGGCCACGCCGAGCCCGATCCCGACCGCCCCTCCGACGATGCCCTGCACCAGGGTCTCACCCATCACCTGACCGACGATCCGGCGGCTGTGCCAGCCGATCGCCTTCAGGGTCCCGAACTCCCGCACCCGGCGGGTGACCGAGGCGATGGTCAGCAGGACCGCCAGGACGAACGCGGCGAGCAGGACCGCGATCGAGAGCCCGAGCCCGAGCGAGTTGGCCAGGTTGGACGCGGTGCTCAGCGAGCCGGAGATGTCGCTGGCCTCGTCCGAGGCACTGGTCACGGTGACCGACGGGAACGCCTTCTGGATCTCGGTCTGCACCGTGGCGATGTCATTGGCGGTGTCGGCGGTGACGTAGATGGTGTTGACGTCATTGGTGTCGCTGGTCAGGGACTGGGCCTCGCCCAGAGAGATGTAGATGTCCGCCCCGTCCGTCTCCGTGACGGAGACCACCCCGAGCACCGTGAAGCTGGTGCTGGAGATCGTGACGGTGGAGCCGGCCTTGAGCGAGTTCTGCTTGGCGTAGGCGCTGCTGACCAGGGCGAGGGTCTGGTCCGAGGAGTTGCTCGACTGGACGTCGGTGAACCACTGACCGACCACCGAAGCCCCCGAGGAGATGTTGGGCCCGCTGAGAAGCCCGAGGCCCGGCTCGGTGGGGTCGATGCCGTCAACGCTGAAGGTGGAGATGCCGAACCCGCTGCTGGAGGAGCCGGGGCTGGCCGAGGCCGTCGGCGTGGGGGTCGGCGTCGGGGTCGGGGTGGGCGTCGCGCTGGCGCCGGCTCCGGCGCCGAACCCGCCGGGGAACGTCCCGGTGATGTGGACGGAGTTGAGCACCAGCGCGCCGGTGGCCCCGGCCACGCCCTTGAGGTTGGCGATCGAGGTCACATCGCTGTCGGAGATGGTGGTCAGCCCAGCGGCCGAGGTCAGGTGGTCCTGAGCGAAGCTCGCTCCCGCCTGCGCGCTGCTCGACGGCGTGCCGCCGAAGCGGAATCCACCGCCAGTGCCGGCGGCCGCCGGCTTGGTGACGGTGAGGTCAGTGCCCACCCCATAAAGAGAGGAGAGCACCTGACCCTGGGCGGCCTTGATGCCGGAGGCGTAGGCCGTGACGGTGATGACGAGGCCCACCCCGAGCGCGAGGCCGATGGCCACGAGGGCGGCGGAGCGCGCGCGGCGCCGGAGTTCGCGTCCGAGATAGCGAAAGTACACGTCTGCTCCTGTGGTCCAGTCTGCTGCCAGCTCCCAACCCGGGCCGGAGTATAGGGGAGGCACCTTGGAGACACCTGGGAATGATCTCGTAGAGCGCTGGGTGGCGCCCCTCCGGTGACCGCCGTGAAGGGGCTGTGGTGAACGGCGTCAAGTCACCGGATGGGGTGGCGATCCCGCGTCCGAGGTGCGACCATGAGGCCGGCACGCCGCGGAGCAGGTTGCTCGCAGCTCACGTCCCAGGCCGACGCCCCGCGGTCATCACAGGAGGTGAGTACCGTGGTCCAGTCAGCGCTTGCGACGGCGGCAGAGGCGGTCGAGGATCCCTGGCTCAATGCACAGCGCCAGTACGACCTGGCGGCAGATCTTCTCGGCCTGAAGCCGGGGGTCCGCGCCTTCCTGCGGGAGGCCCAGCGCCAGCTGATCGTCGCCTTCCCGGTGAAGATGGACGACGGGTCATTCCGGATGTTCGAGGGGTACCGCGTCCAGCACAACCTGGCGCGCGGGCCTGCCAAGGGCGGGATCCGATACCACCCGGGGGTGACCCTGAGCGAGGTCAAGGCGCTGGCCATGTGGATGACCTGGAAGTGCGCCGCGGCCGGCATCCCCTTCGGCGGGGCCAAGGGCGGCGTGGTCGTCGACCCCAAGAAGCTGAGCATGGGTGAGCTGGAGCGGCTCACCCGCCGCTACGCCGCCGAGATCTCGGTGCTCATCGGGCCGGACCGCGACATCCCCGCCCCTGACGTCAACACCACCCCCCAGGTGATGGCCTGGATCATGGACACGATGTCGATGAGCGCCGGACACTCCATCCCCGCGGCGGTGACCGGCAAGCCGATCGCGGTCGGGGGCAGCCAGGGGCGCAACGAGGCCACCGGGCGCGGGGTGGCGGTGGTCGCCCTCCGCGCGTGCACGCACCTGGGACGTGACCCTCGCCAGTCCACGGTCGCGGTCCAGGGGTTCGGCAACGCCGGGAGCATCGCAGCCCGGCTCATGGAGGCGGACGGTTTCCGCATCCGCGCGGTCTCGGACACGGGCGGCGCCATCTGGAGCGACAAACCGCTCCCCGTCCTCGAGGTCCTCGAGCACAAGCGGACCACCGGATCGGTGGCCGGCTTCCCGGGAACGCGGGCGATCAGCAACGCCGAGCTGCTCGCGGCCCCGGTCGACGTCCTGGTTCCGGCGGCGCTCGAGAACCAGATCACCGGCCGCAATGCGGGAGCGGTCCAGGCGTCGCTCATCCTGGAGGCCGCCAACGGCCCGGTCAGCCCCGAGGCCGACGAGATCCTGGCCCAGAAGGGTGTGACGCTCGTCCCCGACATCATCGCCAACGCCGGCGGGGTCACCGTCTCCTACTTCGAATGGGTGCAGGACCTGCAGTCCTTTTTCTGGGAGGAGAAGGAGATCAACGAGCGGCTGGAGCACATCATGAACGCGTCCTTCGAGGCCACCTGGGAGGCTTCGAAGCGCCTCGGTGTCCCGCTCCGGCTGGGCGCCTACACCATCGCGGTGCAGCGGGTTGCCGAGGCCACGTCAGCGCGCGGCATCTATCCGTGACCCGCTGCGCAGGGGCTACGGAGCCGGCGTCGTGACCGTGGCTCCGGTGTTCACCACCTCGAACAGCACCTGGCCGGGAGCGATCGGTGCCGGCTGCCCGTCGGCGAGGGTCAGCTGGGGTGGGCCGGTGGCTCCCTGGGCCCAATTGATGCTGTAGAGCTGGCCGCCCACCGCGAGCTGACCGCTCCCGCTGGCGCTCGGCCCGATCCCGAAGTCGAGGCCCTCGGTGTAGCCACCGCTCGGGTTCTCGTTGTCCGCGGCCACCGGGATGGTCTGGGCCTGCAGGATGACGATGTTGGGCGTCTCCCAGGGGGCGCTGGTGTTGGCGTCGTTGAGAATGCCGGTCCCCGGGTATTCGGGGGTCGCCGGTTCGCTCCGCTCGTAGTCGCCCGTGGAGGGCTGGTAGGTGAAGATCGGCGTCTCCTCTGCCGAGATCGGCACCTCGAAGCTGCTCCCGGCGGTGCCGCCGGAGGGAAGCTGCGCGATCGCGGTGCGCGTCCACAGCTGGTAGCCGACGGTGCTGAGGTTGATGCTCTGGTCAAACGTGGCCAGATGCGATCCGTCGGTGTAAAGGTTGTGGGGGGAGCCGTACCTCGCGGCCGGGGGCGGCGTGGAGGTGCGGAAGAGTGGCGGCTCGGGATCGTCGTAGTGCTTGCCACTGGCTGCGCTGGCCTGCGCCAGCACGTAGTTGCTGGCACCCGAGTAGATGAGTGCGCCGCCGTAGATCTGGAGCAGCCGCAGGCTGATCAGACGTGCGCTCCGCACCGGGCCGACCATGTCGGCGCTCGCCGGCTTGGTGAACCAGATGCCCGTGAAACGGCTGATGCCGCCCTCGGTCTGGTACTCGTAGACGACATCGGCACTGCTCAGCCCGGACTGCGGCCGCGCCTGGTAGAGGTTCTCGACCTGGATCAGGAGCGGCTGGCTGAGTGGCGGAGGGGCCGGTGTCGGCGTCGGCGCCGCGCTGGCAGAGGCCGTGGGGGTTGCGCTCGCTTTCGGCGTCGAGCTCGGGGCGTGAGAGGCGCCACCGCAGGCCGCGACCGTGAGGAGCACCCCGGCGAGGAGGACGGAGGTCCGGGTCGTGAAAGGGGACATGGCATAACCGCATGAAAAGACTAGATTGATGCCTTCGACGCGACGAGGCATGAGCGCGGGTATTGTGCCCCAATCGGCCGCCGCCGGGTTTTCGCGACCGCGATTGTGGCAGCCGCAGAATGACGGCGCTGCGTTGCCGTTCGCGCGCCTCCCTCCGCGCGCCTCCCTCAGTGTCGCCCAGAGCCGGAGAACCAGGATCGCGGCGCCGCGCCGCGGATCAGCTCCCGGTCTCGATCGGGTACCCCTTCCGCTTCCAGTACTCGAAGCCCCCGATCATCTCCTTGACCCGGAAGCCGAGCTCGGCAAGCCGCTCCGCACCTTTGGCGCCCGCGTTGCAGCTCGGGGCTGAAGCAGCACCTCTACCGCCTTATCGAAGATGGAGCCCAGCAGCGGCGCGGCGGCGCGGCCACCCTCGCCTGCAGGGCCCGTCCGGGATGTGACCATGGTCCCTGGTTCCCGCGCGCCGTGCGGGCCATGGTCGTGGGCGCGGGTGGCGTGCGAGAAGTCGCATGCCGGGCGCGAGGCGCGGAAAGGGTCAGGGAGGAGACGGGTGATGGCACGGACGGTGACCGACGAGGCGAGGTACCGGGCCAACCGCCAGGGCGAGATCGACTCGGCGGTGGTCTACCGGGCGATGGCGAAGGCCGAATCCGACGCCCGTCTGGCCTCCGTCTACATCCGTCTCGCCGAGGTCGAGGAGCGCCACCTCGGCTTCTGGGAGGATCAATTGCGGGCATTGGGGAGCGACCCCGGCCCACGACGGCCGTCGTGGCGGGCGCGTGCCATGCGCCTGCTGGCCCACAGGTTCGGGGCGCAGCTAGTGCTGCCGACCGTCGCCACCCTGGAGCGGGTCGACCAGGAGAACTACGACGACCAGACCGAGACGCAGGGCACGGGGATGCCCGAGGACGAGCGTTCGCATGCCCGCGTGCTCCGCTTCATCGCGGGGGGATCGCCGGTCGGGGTGGCCGGGGAGACCCTCGGCAAGCTGGAGGGGCGCCATCGTGCCCCAGGCGGCAACGCCCTGCGGGCAGCCGTGCTCGGGGCCAATGACGGTCTGACCTCCAACCTCGCCCTGGTGATGGGGGTCGCGGGCTCCGGGCTGCCACCCAAGGCGATCCTGATCGCGGGGATCACCGGGCTGCTGGCCGGCGCGTGCTCGATGGCGATTGGGGAATGGGTGTCGGTCCAGAGCACCCGGGAGCTGTACCAGCGCCAGGTCAAGACCGAGGCCGCCGAGCTCCGCTCCGTCCCCGACGAGGAGCGCGAGGAGCTGGCCCTCATCTACGAGGCCAAGGGGCTCTCCGTGACGGAGGCCGAGGAGCTGGCCGAGCGGCTGATGGCGGACACCAAGAACGCCCTGGACACCATGGTCCGCGAGGAGCTGGGGCTGGACCCCAATGAGCTCGGAGGTTCGCCCTACAGCGCGGCGGGCGCGTCCTTCTTCCTCTTCTCGATCGGCGCCGTGCTCCCGCTCATCCCCTTCTTCTTCGCCACCGGGGCGCCGGCGGTCGGGCTCGCAATCGGCTTTGCCGCTCTCGGGCTCTTCCTCATCGGCTCGCTGATCACGCTGCTGACCGGCCGGAGCGTCCTCTTCTCGGGCAGCCGGCAGCTCCTCTTCGGCATGCTGGCGGCAGGGGTCACCTTTGGCCTGGGGAGGCTGATCGGCGCCGCCGTCGGGGCGTAGGCGGCCGGGGCGGTGAGGTGAGCGCGGCTGCCGGGTCAGCCTTTCAGGTAGCTCTGGCCGGGGAGCATCAGGGCGTCCTGGACCTGGAAGAGTGCCGACACCCAGTCGGCGATCGGGACGGCCCGGTCGTCCCGCATCACCCGTGCACCGGCGGCGTCGCCGCTGATGAAGCCGCTGGCACGCCGGGTCAGCTCACCCGGGACCACGGCCACGCCGGCAAGGTTCAGCAACTCGAACTCGTTGATGACCTGGTCGATGAGCCGGATCCGGCGGCGGCGCGCGTAACGGATCCGGCGCGCGTCGTGGTCCTGCGTCTTCAGGTCCCCGACGGTGAGGCTGGTCTGGTCAAACAGCGCCTCTCTCCCCTGCGCGAAGCATGCTCGTGCGGCCGTCCACCCCGCGACAAACGTCACGAGCCCTGCGCACCTTACAGGTGGTACCCATCGGGACCAGATCCGAAACCTGGACTACTCGCTTGCTGGAGGATGACCGCTTTGCCCCCTCAGGCGGCCCCTAACGGGAGCAGACCGGCCACTCCCCCGATTCGCCGCTCGCAAACATGGTGGCGGCGATCTGCGCCTGCTGGGTCGGGTCCCAGATGTCCGTGCCCCCATGGCCGCTGAAGGTCGAGGGAAGGAACTGGAAGAGCCCCTCGTACGGTCCCGACCCGTTGTACGCGTTGGGGTTGAGGCCGGACTCGCACTCGGCGGTCGAGATCAGCCAACTCGGGGCGACCCCTGCCGCCTGCGCAGCCGCGGTGATGATCGACTCGATGTCCCCACCCGAGTAGGTGGTGCCCGTCGACTCCGGCGCGGGTGTCGGCGTCGGGGCCTGCGGGGGGATGGGCACGATCAGGACCGGCAGCGGTGAGGGGACCACCGCGGTGGACGTGAAGGTCGATGCGGCGGTCGAGGTGGGGATCGATGGCGGCGAGCCGGCCGTTGTCGGTGACGCCGACGAGGTGTCGGTTGCAGACGCCGATGACGCGGCCACCGCGGCGGACGCCGATGCCAGATCGTGCGTCACTGCGAACGCGTCAACGCGGGGCTGGCCACTCTCCGGGTGCTGCAGCGCAGTGAGGACCATGAGACCCGTGAGAGCGAGGCCCACGAGGGCGACACCGCACGTACGCAAACGACCGCGTGTAATCAGACGACGCATCAGGTGCAATCTCCGGCTGTCGATGCCTCGTGCCACACCCGGCTCAATCGCTCGGTCAAGGGCAGGCGACGATGCACCTGGGCTTCAGTTCCACCGCGTGCAAAGGGACGGTGGGCCGCGGACCGGCGAGAGATCTGGCTCTCACCGTCGCTGTCTTGTGGACCTGGGCAATCCGCGACGAGGGGACCCTACCACGTCGCCGCCGAGCGGCGCAACCCTCGTTACAAATTCGAATACGAACCGGCCCTGCCCCGATCCTGGCGCCCTGCTGCGCTATCCGACGGTTCGTGTCAATCTTGTCACCCCGTGTTGGGATCGACGCGACAGCGGCCAATCTGCCAGCCCAGCAAGGGGTTTCTGCTTCTCCCGATCAGTCTGCAGCGGTGTCCAGCCGGGCACGAGCCGGATCACGTGTCTCCTCGATGCGTTCCCTTGGCTGCGTCGCGGCGAAGCGGTGGGGTGACGCCCGGCCGCTGCATTCCCTTGGCAGCATCGCCCCGGCGCGGGGGTGTGACGTCGGGCTCGCGCCCGCTCAGCCGGCGCAGGATGGGGTCGCAATCACCGAGCTCCACGCCGATCCAGTGGCGGTGCATCCGCTCCGCCACGGCGTACGTGGTCCCGGAACCGCCGAACGGATCCAGCACCACGTCACCCGGCTGGGAGGCGATCTCCAGAACCCGCTCCAGCAGCTTCTCGGAGAGCTCGTTCGCCGCCCGGCGCTTGGTGGTCCGGTGGCGCACGGGGGAGATGTCGTACCAGACATCGGAGAGATTTATGCCGTCCGGGTGCAGCTTGTCGCGGTGGCCACCGTAGTCCTTGATGTCACCGCCGCAATGGCGGCAGACAGGCACCGGGATGCGCGGGCGTGAGAAGCGGGCGGGGCGACCCTTCGAGTAGTAGAGCAGGCTGTAGTGCGCGGGATGGAGGCGGCCCGCGATGGGCAGGCTGTCCTTGATGTCGATGGCGATCCAGTGGCGGAAGAGCAGTCCCGCCTCATTGAGCACGTGCCCCGCCTCGACATTCCAGCGGGGCAGGTTGAAGACGAAAAGTGAGCCGCCCGGCCTCAGCAGGCGCACTCCCTGCAGCAGCCAGGCGCGCATCCACGCCAGGTAATCCGCGGTGCCCAGCCGGTCGGTGACACCGTCCCCGTAATCCTTGGCAAGATTGAAGGGTGGATCGGCGAACCAGAGATCCACGGATGCGTCCGCCAGCGCGGGCAGGAGCTCCATGCAGTCGCAGTGGTAGAGGCTGCCGAGATCCGTCCGCAGGACGCAGTTCTGCGCGAGAGACTCGGCGGGCGCGAGACCGGACACCGGAGGCGTGGGAGCTGTGAGGTCAGTCGCCCAGGTCATTGTTGAGAGCGTCGACGACCGTCTCCACCGCCCCGACAAAGCCGGGAGACGCCACGTCGATGCCGGCGCAGGCGCAGGCCAGGATCATCCGCTCGACGGCGCTCAGCGCCCCCTTCAGCTCGCCCTCGAGCTCGGGATCGTCGGACAGCTCACTGAGTAGAGAGCCGCCCAGGTAGGCACCGGGATGGTCCGGGTCGGGGGGCCCCAGCTCCACCGAGATCCCGTAGCACGGCAGATCGATCCTCATCGCCACAGCTCCTGCACTCGACCACTCCGCCGGGGGTGCCGGCGGCGGAAGTATGGCCGACCCCCGGGCCGGCACGCCACCGGCGGACTGGGGTAGTAGCCGCGGCCAGGCCCCGCATACTGGCGCCCGCAGGGATGGCCGGCGTCGGCGTCCAGTTGAGGAGGCGGCGTGGTGCGAGCTGGCAGGAGGCGCGGCGGGGCGATCCTCGTCTGGCTGACACTGCTGGCCGTGGGCGGCTGCGCGTCTGCAGCACCCGCACTCTCACCGAGCCCCCGGTCCACGGCGGCGCCCGCCTCCGGCATCCCGTCTCCGACCGGCAAGCCCGCATCCGCGACGCCGGCCACGGCAACCACCACCGCCTCGGCCACGGCCACGACCGGGGGCGGAGACACCCTGGTGGTCGAGCCCGATCAGGGGATGGGCGCCGTCTACCAGGCGATCACCGGCGCCCGCCACTCCCTCGACCTGGTGATGTACGAGCTGGAGGACGGCAACGCCGTCAACGATCTGATCCAGGCGAAGGACCGTGGCGTCTCAGTCCGCGTCATCCTCGACCAGGCCTACGCCAAGAGCCAGAATGGGAGCGCCGACGCGACCCTCGCCGCACACGGTGTCGACGTCCACTGGTCGTCGACCCAGGTGGACATCACCCATCAGAAGACATTGATTGTCGACGCCGATGAGGCGCTCGTCATGACCGGCAACATGACCTCGCAGTACTACTCCTCCACCCGCGACTTCATCCTCGCCGACACCGACGCGCGCGACGTGACAGCGATCGAGGCGGTGTTCGACGCCGACTTCTCGAACACCTCGGTCCAACCCTCGCCGGGCGACGACCTGGTCTGGAGCCCGGGTTCGGCGGCCGCCCTGGTGACGCTGATCCAGGGCGCCAAGAAGGAGCTGCTCGTCGAGAACGAGGAGATGTCCGACCAGGAGATCGTCGGGGCGCTGGAGGCGGCGGCCCAGCGCGGCGTCGATGTCCAGGTCTGCATGACCGATTCGTCATCCTGGAGCAGCGAGTTCTCCGACCTCATCCACGCCGGGGTCAAGGTCTACATCTATTCCCCCAGTGCCGCTCTGTACATTCACGCCAAGGCCATGGTCGCCGACCCGGGCAGCGCCTCCCTCCGCTGGTTCCTCGGCTCGGAGAACTTCTCGGCGACATCCCTGGACCGGAACCGGGAGCTGGGCGTCGAGCTGGGTGACGCGCCGCTCGGCAACCGGCTCGCCTCGGTCATCGACGGGGACATCGCCGGCGCCAGCCTGTGGTCGGCCTCCTGATGACCACCCGCTACGACGTCACCTCGGTGCCGCTCCAGGGAGGATACGTCGCCAAGCGCTGTCCGGTGCGAGCCCAGAACGACGCGCTCCTGCCCAGCGAGGCGGCGCCGCCCGACCCCTTCGCCGAGCGCCTCATCGCTCGCGGCGTCGCCTTCCAAACCGAGGTCGTCGCCGAGATCCTCCGGCTCAACCCGGAGGCGGTGACCGTCGAGGGACCGGATGGCGAGGCGCGAGCGGCGATGACCGCAGCCGCGCTGGCGGATGGGGCATCCCCCGTGGTTTCTGCCCGTCTGCCGGAGGATGCGGCCGGCCGGCGGGTGGGGACGCCCGACCTGCTGGTCGCCGCCGCCGCCGGCGGGTACCGCGCCATCGACGTCAAATCGCATCAGACGCTGGAGGTCTCCGAGGGACGGGCGACCGAGTTCGAGGCGCTGTGCGCCGAGCTCGACTCGCTGACCCTGGAGGCGGCCGTCCTCGACCCGGACCTGGCGGCGAGGAGACGTGAGGACGACGTGCTCCAGCTCGCCCACTACCAGCGGATGTTGGAGGCGGCCGGCCTGGCGGCGGAGGGTCCTCGCCACGGGGGGATCATCGGGACCGAGCGGCGGGTGGTCTGGTACGACCTCGACAAGCCCGCCTGGCGGACCCCCTCCTCCACCGGCAAGACCAAGCTCCGGACGACCATGGAGCGGTACGACTTCGAGTTCGACTTCCGGCTCGACATCCTGGCGGTGGCCGCTCGGCACCGGGCGAATCCCGAGGTGCAGCCACTGGTCGTGCCGGTCCGCTGCGCGGAATGCCCGGGCTGCCCGTGGGATGCCCACTGCCGCTCCGTCCTGGAGGCTGGGGCGGGTGACGTCAGCCTGCTCCCCCGGATCGGCTGGACCCAGTGGAAGGTCCACCGGGACCACGGGGTCAACGACCGGGCCGCGCTGGCCGCGCTCGACTGGCGGACGGCGCGCGCCGTGGCCACCGGGATGGACCTGACCGGCCTGCGAGCGGTGGCGGTGGGGCGACCGTCCGACGCCCCGGTGCTGGAGCTCGCCAACACCTGGAGGCGGGGGCGGGACCTGGAGCGGCTCCAGGAGATGGAGATCGCGACGGTCGGGGATCTCCTGGCGCTCGAGGAGGCGACCGCCGGGTACTCGGGCTCCGAGCTCACGTCGCTGCCGGAGCAGATCGACCTCGCCCGGGCGGCACTCGGCGGCCAGCGCGTCTACCGGCGCCGGGGTGTGGCGGCCGTGGCGGTACCCCGCGCCGCCATCGAGGTCGACGTCGACATGGAGAATTCAGAGATGGGGGTCTACCTCTGGGGCAATCTCCTCACCGATCGCACCCGCCCAGACACCCCGCGGTCCGAGTACGTCCCCTTCGTGACCTGGGAGCAGCTCACGCCGGACGGCGAGGCGGAGAACTCGCTCACCTTCTGGCAATGGCTCATGGCGGTGCGCGCAGGCGCTCACGCGGGGGGCCTGACCTTCCGCGCGTACTGCTACAACGCGTCGGCCGAGAACCAGTATCTCCGCCGCCTGGGACTGTCCACGGGCCTGGCAGATCCAATCGCGAACTTCATCGCGTCGGACGAGTGGGTGGACCTGCTGAGGGTGTGGGACGCCCAGCTCATCACCGGCGGCGGCAGCGGGCTCAAGACCGTCGCCCCCCTGGTGGGGTTCCATTGGGAGGTCGAGGACGCGGGCGGGACGGAGTCGATGGTGCGGTACGACGCTGCGGCAGCCGGGGATGAGAGCGCGCGGCGGTGGCTCCTCGACTACAACCGCGGCGACGTGGAGGCGACGATGGCGCTGCGCGAGTGGATGACGTCGTCGGTCGTGCCCGCGGTGGAGGAACTGGAGCCAGGCCCCGGCGGCTGACCGGGGCGCAGCGTGCGCAATCCCGGCGGAGCTCGCCGCGGGAGGACGGGCGGCCCGGCGCCGCCACGGACGCCGGGTCCAGCCTCAGGC
>OCZT010002478.1_pt1 | contig 19074 bp, 9 predicted proteins | sample 1539031 | NCBI WGS metagenome assembly OCZT01 (sample SAMEA3539308, study PRJEB22396) | soil metagenome | biome: tundra; feature: field; material: soil | place: USA | collected 2010-05 | depth 0.15 m | reverse complement strand
GGCGGCCGACGATTGGATGTCGAGTCAACCCCCGGCCCTCGCCACGCAGAAGCTTCTGGATGCCCGCCGCGCCGCGCAGCAGGCCCAGGCGCGACCGCCGCAGCCGCAGGCCGCCGCGCGCGCCGCGAATCTCGAGAAGATCAAGAACGGGGTCCTGTCCATGCCCATCCTGATCGTTCACGGCATGCAGGACGGGCTCGCCTGGAGGACGTCGGATCCGTGGCGCAGCTTCGGCAGCGAACTGGGCTTCATGGATGCCGTCGGGCTGGCCGGGAAGAACCCCAAGGTGTCCATGATCATCATGAACGCGGCGGGGCACTTTCCCTACCGGGAACATCCGGAAGAGTTCAACGCGTATCTGATCACGTTCATCGACTTCTGGAGCAAGCCAGCGCCGAAGTAGTCCGCGCTCGACACACGATGATGTGCGGAAGGAGAAGCCGGCCATGAAGCGGAACCCGCGAGACACGGGTGGTCTCACGCGCAGGGATTTTCTCAGGACCACGGCGGGCGCCGGCGCGGGCGCCGCAACAATCGGCGGGATTGGCGCGGGGGAGGCGACCGCTCAGGGGCGGCCCACCCGGTGGAATCGTGAAGCCGACGTGGTCGTGATCGGGTCTGGCGCCGCCGGGCTTCCTGCGGCCATCGCCGCCAGCGAACGCGGCGCCTCGGTGATCGTGGTGGAAGCCAATTTCGACGTCGGCGGCCACGCAATCGTGAGCGGCGGCAACGTGGCGCTCGGCGGCGGCACGAGCAGGCAGAAGAAATACGGGATCGTCGATTCACCCGACCTCGTGTTCTCCGACCTCACCGACTGGTCCGTTGTCGAGCCGAACGGCTTTCCCGACTACCGCTACAACGACAAGGAAATCATCCGCGCGTTCGCCGACCACAGCGCCCCGACCTACGAGTTCCTGGTGGCGCACGGCGTGATCTTCGTGGAGAAGGCGCCCGACAACCAGGGCGCCGGTGCGGCCGGCAACTCCGCGCCGCGGGAGAACCATGCCGCGCCGATGGATTGGCCGCAGATACAGACCGGCAAGCGCGTCGCCGCGGCCATCGCGAGCACCGGCTCCTCGGGCATCGGCCTGATCAGGCCGCTCGAAGCGAGCGCGCGTAAGCTCGGCGTGGAAATCCTCCTCGAGCACCGGATGACGGCCCTCGTTCGGGAACACCAGTACTCGGGAAGAGTCCTCGGCATCGCGGTCACGAGCGAAGGCAGGACGGTGAACATCCGGGCGAGGAAAGGCGTGGTCATTACCTCGGGCGGCTCGAGCGGCAACGTCAGCTTCCGCCGGATGTTCGATCCGCGGCTCACCGAGGAATACTGCGGCGTGGCGGGCGAGCCCTACAGCGTCCAGGATGCGAGCGGCGAGCTCGCCGCCATGTCGATCGGCGCGTCGCTCTGGGGCGGGTTCAACCAGACCGGGGAGTTCGGCCAGATTATCACCAAGCCGGGTCGTGTCGGCTGCCAGTACGGCTATGTCAACCTCGTGTGGGAACCGACCAGTCCTGTTTTCCACTTGGCGCGCGCCGTGGGTCTCGCGGTGCGCGATTATCAGGACGTGATCCTGATCAACAAGGCGGGCACGAGGTTCTACGACGAGGCCAAGGGGCAGTTCAGCGCGAACAACTACAACGCGATCAAGAACTACGTGCCGCACAGCTGGCGCAACGTGGCGAACATGAAGTACAACCCGGCCGACTACCTCAATGCGGCGCTCGCGGGCGTTCCGGGCGACGCGGTGAACGGCGGCGGGCCTATCTGGGCCATCTTCGATTCGGAGGCGGTCACACGCGAGAACTGGACCGTGTCGCCGCCCTTCGTGGACACCGCCGCGGGATTCTTCTTCAGTGCCGGCTCGCTCGAGGAATTGGCCACACGCATCGACAACAAGTACCAGCGCACGCCCCTGCCGGCCGCGACGCTGCAGGGCACGGTGGCGCGCTACAACTCCTTCGTCGACTCGGGCAGCGACGAGGACTTCGGCAAGCCGGCGCCCAAATACAAGATCCAGACGCCGCCGTTCTACGCGGCCTGGGCGACGCCGGTGATCCACGACACACGCACGGGCCTGCGGATCAACGCGAAGTGCGAGGTGGTGGACATGCAGGGCCATGTCATCCCTGGTTTGTTCTGCGGGGGTGAATCCGCGGGCGGCTTCAGCCTGCACGGCCTCGCGCGCTGCACGGTGCAGGGCCGTATCGCCGGCACGAACGCCGCCGCGGGAACGTGATCCACGCCCGAGTGGAGGAGTGACGAACATGATGAAATCTGTGACGCTGCTGGCCGCCTTCTCGTACGTGCTGCTGTGGCCCTCCGGCGTCATCGGCCAGAGCAAGCCGATGACGATGGAGGAGATGCACCGGTTGCATCAAGATCCGAACGCCTATGTGGCGATGCTCGACGATCCGGCGCGCGATGCCTACCAGAAGCCGCACGACGTGGTGATGGCGCTCGGATTGACCGAAGGCGAGCGCGTGGCCGACATCGGCTCGGGGAGCGGGTACTTCACCCTGCGCTTCGCGAGCCACGTCGGCAAGACGGGTGTCGTGTACGCCGTCGATGTGAGCCCCGATATGATCGTGCACCTCAACCGGCGGATTCGCGACACCGGCGTGGACAACGTGCGCACGATCCTCGCCCCGCCAGACGATCCGCTGCTCCCCGATCACTCCGTGCATCTGTTCTTCATTTGCGAGACGTGGCATCACATCGAGAATCGATCGAAGTACCTGGCGCTCATGAGGCGCATGCTGGATCCCGGGGGGCAGGTGGTCGTCGTGGACTTCCAGGCCAAGCCGACGCCGGTCGGTCCGCCGCCCGAGATGAGGGTGCGCCGAGATGACGTGGTAAACGAGTTTCGGGCGGCGGGATACCGCCTGGTGCGGGAGCCGACGTTTCTTCCCTACCAGTACTTTCTGGCATTCGAGCTCGGCGCCTAAACGCGTTCGGCGGGGCGAAGGCCGGCAGGGCTCGAACCTGCGACCCCCGGCCTGAAAGGCCCGTCGTCTCTCTTACGGCGGACCGGCTACAGGCAAGCTGTTACGGCTGTTGGCTCTTCGGCTTTTCTTCCGTCTTGTTCGGATCGAGCGGCTCTGCCTTGATCGGCGCCAGCCTCTGCTTCTGCAGCATCTGGTTGACCTGCGGCAGCTGCGTCTTCACCGCTGAATCGAGCTTGTTCAGCTCCTGATCGACGCGGCCGGCCAGCATCTGGAACACGTCGTAACTCTGCTCGGTCGGCGCCGAGTCGGCCGATTCCACGACCCCCTGAATCGTCGCAACCTTGTTGTTCAACCTGATCGGGAAGTTCAGCGGGTCCTCGCCGCTCTGGTTGTTGACCTGGTAGAGCGAGGTTTCGACCGCCGTCAGATCGTCCCGCAGCTTGTCGAGCGCCCTCGCGGTCGGCCCGGTCTTGCTGTCCAGCTTGCTCTCGCGATCCTTGATCTGCGGCCTGATGCCGCGAACCAGCAGCACCGCCTCGTTCGCCTGCGTCGTCTTGCGATTCACCTGCATCGCGAGGTCGAACTCCTTCTGCAGATCGGCATCGGTGGCGTCGGCGAGGATGTGCGGCTCGCGCCTGACTGCAAACGACTGCGTCTCGGTCTGGCCGTCGGCGGTGACGCGCACCTGGTAGGTTCCAGGCGGCGTGACCGGACCGCGCGTGCTCGCCGCCCACATGATCAGGCCGGGGAAATCCGCCGCGCCCTTGTAGCGGAGATCCCAGTTCAGCCGGTGCATGCCGGCGCCAACCGGCGGCTTCGGGTCGCGCGGACGGAACATCTCCTCCGGAGACGGCGGGCCGGCCGGCTTCGCCGCGTCGGCGGCCGTGCCGGTGAAGCTGCGGATGACGTTCCCCTGTGAATCGAGGAAATCGATCGTGACCTTCTGCGCCGGGTTCTTCAGCATGTAATCGATGGCGAGCGCCCGGTCGAGTCCGCGCCGCGCGTCGTCCGGCTTGAACAGGTGCAGCTCGGTCGTCTGCGCGCCCCACTGCCGGAGCGGCGAGATGTTGTCCATCACGTGGAAGCCGCGGCCGTGCGTCGCGATGACGAGATCCCGCTCCTCGACCTTGATGTCGTGCACCGGTGTGTCGGGGAGATTCTGCTTGAGCGACTGCCAGTTCGCGCCGTCGTCGAACGACACGTAGATGCCGTGCTCGGTGCCGAGGTAGAGCATCTTCTCGCGCCTGGTGTCTTCACGAATCGCGCGCGCGTAGTCGTTCGCGCCGATGCCGTTGACGATCTTCGTCCACGTCTGACCGTAGTCGTCGGTCCGCCAGACGTAAGGCGCCAAGTCGTCGAACTGATAGTGGTTCGCGGCGACGTACGCCGTTCCCGGCCGGTGCGGCGAGGCCTCGACGAGGCTGATGCGCGCGAAGTCGGGCATCTCCTTCGGCGTGACGTTCGTCCAGTTCTTGCCGCCATCGCGCGTCACGAACACGTATCCGTCATCGGATCCGGTCCAGATCAGGTTGCCGTCCTTCGGGGACGGCGCGATCGAGAACACCGTCGCGTAGGTTTCAACGCCGGTTTCATCGCGCGTGATCGGCCCGCCGGAATCGCCCATCGTCTTCGGATCGTGCCGCGTCAGATCGGGGCTGATCTTCGTCCAGCTCTGGCCGCCGTTGTGGGTGACCCACACGTGCTCCGAGCCCACATACAGCGCCGTCGGATCCACCGGCGAGAAGACGATCGGGAACGTCCACTGGAATCGCTCGGTGATGTCCTTCGTGGCGTAGCCCATCGGGTTGTCGGGAAACGGGTTCACCTCTTTGAGCTGGCCGGTCTTGCGGTTCAGCCGCGTGATCAGGCCGCTGTAGCTTCCCGCGTAGAGGATGTCGGCGTTCTTCGGATCCTGCGCGATGTACCCGCTCTCGCCGCCGCCGGCCGAGTAGAAGATCTGATCGGGCGTTGCCGCCCTGCCCGGGCCGCCTTCGCCGCCGCCGAAGAATCCCCCCGAGGCCTGGCTGCCGACGCACGCCGTCGTGTTGTCCTGCTGCGCGCCGCACACGTGGTACGGCACGTCGCTCGTCGTCATGACGTGGTAGAACTGCGCCGTCGGGACGTCGAGGTCGGTCCAGGTTTCGCCGCCGTTGACCGTCACGGTCGCGCCGCCGTCATTCGACGCGATGAACCGTTTCGGGTTCGTCGGGTCGATCCACATATCGTGGTTGTCGCCGTGCGGCGGGCGCAGCTGCGTCCACATCTTGCCCGCATCCGTCGTCTTCATGAAGCCGACGTTCGGCTCGTAGAAGGTGTCTTTGTCCTTCGGGTCGGCGAACACGCGCGTGTAGTAGAACGCGCGCTGTCGGACGTCACGGTTCTCGCTCACCTTCTTCCACGTCGCGCCCGCGTCGTCCGACATGAACGTGCCGCCGTCCTCGGCCTCAATCTGCGCGTAGACGCGGTTGCTGTCGGCGCGCGAGACGTCCATGCCGATCTTGCCGAGGACGCCCTTCGGCAGCCCCGGGTTGCGGGAGATCTCAGTCCAGTGATCGCCGCCGTCGGTCGACTTGAACAGCCCGCTGCCCGGGCCGCCGCTCGACATCATGTAGGTGTTGCGGAACGCCTCCCACATCGAGGCATACAGCACGTTCGGGTTGTTCGGGTCGAACACGACCTCGATGCCGGCTGTCTTGGGATCGCGGTACAGCACCTTCTCCCAGGTTTTTCCGCCGTCCTTCGTACGGAAGATGCCGCGCTCCGCGCTCGGCGCGGCGTGATGGCCGAACGCCGCCACGAACACGATGTCGGGGTTGGTCGGGTGCACGCGGATCTTCGCGATGTTCTGCGCGTCCTTCAGCCCGACGTGCGCCCAGGTCTTGCCGCCGTCGGTGGTCTTGTAGACGCCGTCGCCGGGCGCGATGTTGCCGCGGATCTCGCTCTCGCCTGTGCCGATGTAGACGATGTCAGGGTTCGACGGTGCGACGGCGACCGCGCCGACCGACGAGCTTGTGAGCTGATTGTCCGTGACCGGCTGCCACGTCGCACCGCCGTCGGTCGACTTCCACAGGCCGCCGCCAGTGGCGCCGAAGTAGTACTCGAGCGGACGCTGCACGCTGCCGGCGACGGCGATCGATCGCCCGCCGCGCTGCGGCCCGATACTACGCCAGCGCAGCGCACCGAACGCCCCGGCGCCTTCGCTGACCGTCGCGCCGCCGCCGCGCCGCTGGGCGACGACGGTCGGATCGAGCGCGAGCGTGCCGGCAATACCGGCAGCGATCACCGCCAGAAGGAATCCGGGTGTGCGGCGTGTCATAGACGCTTACTCCACTGAAAAGACTTATTGAACAGGAGATCGGCAAAGTCTACCACCAATCATCTGGCCCCATGTCGCTAATGTCATTGACAGCTTCCGAGCGGTATGCCATAAGTCGCCCCATGCGATTCACTGTTGCCGGCATCGGATCGATCGTCCTCGCGTGCATCCTCGCCTCGCCTGCGCACGCGCAGGAGACACCCACCGAGCGGGAAGCCGCGCGCGCGATGCTCGATAAGATGGCAGCGCTCGAGCAATCGCTCGACGTGCCGGGGCTCGTCGCGCGTCTCACGGGCCCCAACGCCGAGCGCGATCGAGTCGTGGCGCGCGCGAAAGAATTGATGGACAAGGAACTGCTCGCGATGGCCGACGACATCGCGACCCATCCGGAAATCGGCTTTCAGGAAAAGCGATCGATCCAGAAGCTGACCGACTATCTCAAACAGCACGACTTCGACGTGCAGATCGGCGTCGCCGGGCTCGACACCGCGTTCGTGGCCAAGTACACGCGCAACAATGGCGCGCCGACCCTCGGCATCATCGTCGAGTACGACGCGCTGCGCGGCACGAAAGGTGCCTTTCACGGCGATCAGCACAGTGCGCAGGGGCCGGTCGGGATCGCCGCCGCCGTGGCGATCGCCGAGTTTCTGACGCGCACGCACACCGCGGGCAGCGTCGTCGTCTACGGGACGCCCGGCGAGGAGATGATGCCGCCGAACGCGAAGACCGTGATGCAGGAGGCGGGCGTGTTCAAGGGCGCCGACGTGATCGTGAGAAGCCACTCGTCGAGCACCACGGGGAGGCCGGCGGCCGGCTTTGGCACCTGCTGCATGAATATCGACGGCGTGAAGTACACCTTCAGCGGAGCGCCAGCGCACCAGTTGACGTCGTGGAACGGCCGGAATGCGCTCGAAGGCGTCATCCATCTGTTCGAGAACATCGACAGCGTGCGCAGCTCGATTCGGCCGGAGGCGCGGATTCAAGGCGTGATCACCGAAGGCGGCGCGGCGCCCAACGTCACCCCCGATCGCACCGCGGCCGACTTCTACATCCGCTATCCCGACGAGGTGTACCTCGAGCAGGTCACCGAGTTCGTGGACAACGCGGCGAAGGCCGCGGCGCTCTCGACCGGCACGAAGGTCAAGATCGATCACTACGGCAAGGCCCGCGACGGGATCGGCAGCGCGACGCTCGCCGAGGTCGGCTTCGCGTACATGAAGAAGTTCGGCGCCACCAACGCGCAGGCCGTGCCCGGCAAGCCGCAGGGATATGAGGAGACGGGCAGCGTGTCGCGCGACATCCCCGGCCTCGGCTTCCAGGCGCAGTCCTCGACCGCGCCCAACCACACCTACGAGATGGACGCGGAGAATCTCACCGAGATCGGCCACAAGGGGTTTACCATTGACGCCGAAGCGATGACGGCGCTGCTCGTTGATTTTGCCACGCACGCCGACTACCGCGCGGCAGTGAAGAAGGAATTCGACGGGATCAAGGTGCTCTTTGGCGAGTATCAAACGGCGCTCAAGCAGGTCTACACCGTGCCCGCCGTGTCGGATCCGAAGTAGCCAGACAACGCGCAGTCAGTGACACGCGCAGGCAGGACAGGCAGGAACGCCGGGACCTAGCGCAGGCGGCGCCACTCCTGTTCGGCCCGCGCCCGCGTAGCCGGGTAACGGAGCGCGACCTCCAGCGCACGCCGCGCACCGTCGCGATCGCCGCTGTCCGCCAGCGCCATCCCAAGATACAAATACGGTTCCGGAGAAAATTCCGACGGCGACATCCGATCGAGCGCGGCGGTCGCGCGCCGATACTGCTCGATCGCCTGGACGAGCTGATGCCGGCTGAAATACAGGTTGCCGAGGTTCACCTGCGCTTCCACCTTGCGCGGGAGGTACTGAATCGCGGCCTCGTACGCGCGCACCGCGTCATCGTCTTGCCCTTGCGCCTTGAGCGCATTGGCGAGGTTGTACCACGCGTTTCCCGAGGTGGGACGGATCGCCAGGGCCTGGCGATAGTGCGCGATGGCCTCGTCTGTGCGGCCGGCGGCGCGCAGGGCCTGGCCGTAGTTGAGGTGGGCGACATATCCGGGGTGCCCCGCATCGAGCGCGTGCGCCCACAGCCCGATCGAGTCGTGCCATGCGGTCGCCTGTCGCCAGGTGAGCACCGCCGATGCCACCAGGAACGCGCCGAGAGCCAGTCGCGCGGCGCGGATCACGAGAGGCGATCGGAGCGCGAGCAAACCGCCCGCCAGAAGCGCACTGAACGCGAGGCAGCTGAGATAGGAGTAGCGGTCCGCCACAAGCTGCGGGCCGCTTTGCGCGAACCCGAGCACCGGTGCAACGGTTGCCGCGTAGGCGATCAGCGCCACCGTGACCGGCGCGATTTGCCGCGCGAACCAGACCGTCACGACGGCAGCGGCGGCGACGACACAGGCACAGACGATGTACGACGCGGGCACGGCGGCGAGCGTTGGCGGCAATTCGTACAGTGCGGCGAGCCCGCTCGGCCACAGCGTCTTGAGCGGGTAGAAGCAGAGACCGTACGCCGCCTGCAGCATCCTCGCGTGGATGCTCCACTGCGCGGTCGACAGCATCGTGTCGGGCGCCGCATGCTGCGCGGTCCACGCGAGCGCGCCCGCGCCGAGGCCAAGCAAGGCGAACGGCATCTTCTGAAGCCAGACCGGACGGTAGCGCGGATCGGTCAGGGCCGTTCGGCTGAGCGGGATGCGGTCGAGCGGGTACCAGTCGAGCGCGACGAGCGTGACGAAGAACGTCATGCCCCAGGCTTTCGCCAGCAACGACAGCACCAGACTCACACACGACACGAGGTACCAGGTCAGCGAGCGCAGCTGGATGCGTCCGACATCGACGCTGCGGATGTACGCGAACAGCGCCAACAGCCAGAAGACGAGGCTGATCGGATCGCGCCGCTCGGCAATCCACGCCACCGATTCGACCCGCAGCGGATGAATGGACCAAAAGAGGGCGCCGAGCGCGGCGGACGCTCGCACGAGGGCGCCGCTCGCCGACGCCGTGGCCGATACGCGTGTCAGCAGCTCGACGAGCAGAAAGTACAGGAGCACTGCGCCCGCCGTATGCCACAGCAGACTGTCAAGATGGTAGGCGAGCGGACTGGTGCCCGCGACGGCGTGGTCGACGGCCAGCGACATCCATGAGAGCGGCTGATAGTGTCCCATGTAAGTGGTCGACCACATCCACTCGAGCGACGAAATCCATGGGAGCCGGAGATAGGGATTGTGGAGCACGAGCCGGTCGTCGTCGTAGTTGACGAATCCCGCGGCGAGCACCGGCAGGAACACGACGAATGTCAGCGTCGCCACGGTGACCGGGAAGAGCCACGCGAGCGGCGAGTGCGTGCGCGATGGCGGCACCCGGGAAGGAGATCGACGGGATGACACGCGGATGACGACGCGATTGTACTATCCGCGTCGAATGAGGAGGGTGGCCGCGACTGTTCGATTCTTTACAAGTCCCCTTGTTTCTGCGAATATCTGTCTCCATTTAAAGTTAGACTGTTAAACTCTTCCCGCTGCGGAGGCCGGAAGAGTGGTTGTCCGTAGGAGGGCCAGCATGATTTCCAGTAGAACAGGCGCGTTCGTGGCGGCTCTCGCGCTGTCGTTTGGCGTCGCGACTGCCAGCGCACAGATCAGTCCGGCACACATCACCGGCACCGTGAAGGACGCCCAGGGGGCGGTTCTGCCCGGTGTCACCGTCACGGCGGCATCGCCCGCGATGCTCGGCAAGCAGACGGTCGTTACGGAGGCGAACGGCGACTATCGGTTCCCGAACCTCTCCGCAGGCACGTACGCCCTGACGTTCGAACTGCAGGCGTTCAAGACATTCAGGCGCGAGAACATCGTCCTGTCGATGGGCCAGACACTGAGCATCGACGCCACGCTGCAGATCGCGACGTTGCAGGAGACCGTGACGGTCGTCAGCGAAGCGCCGGTGGTGGACACGCAATCCACCTCGGTCGGCTACGTGCAGACGACCGCGCAGTTGATTGGCGTGCCGAGCTCGACCGACCTCTGGGGTGCGCTCACTCAGACCCCCGGCATCCGCATGGGCGGTGTCGACGTGGGCGGCAGCCACAAGAGCCAGCAGTCGAACTACGAGGCGTACGGCGTGCGGAACCAGGCGCGCGTCGTCAACGACGGCGTGGACACGACCGAAGGAAGCGGCGGCGCCGGCTTCTATCAGGACTACTTCGCGCAGAACGAGGTGGCGGTCAGCGCCGCAGGCGGCGACGTGACGATGAACACGCCGGGCGCGGCCATCGTCGCCTCGGTCAAGAGCGGCGGGAACAGGTTCTCGGGGTTGGAGAACCTCGCCTACGAGCCGGGCAAGTGGGTCGGCAACAACATCGACAGTGCGGGCATCGCACGCGGGTTCACCGGCCAGCCGAACCTCCAGTTCTGGGAAACCCACCTCGACCTGGGCGGGCCGATCATGGTCGAAAAGGCGTGGTTCTACGCGTCGTACAACCACTTCAAGATCAACAAGGCGATCTCGGGCGTCAACCAGGCGGTCGCGACCGACCTCGGCCTCTTCAACAACTTCACGACGAAGGAAACCTACAAGCTGAGCAGCAAGGACACACTGCTTGGCTACTATCAGTTCGGCCGCAAGGAGAAGCCGCTCCGCGGCCTCTCGGCGACGACGCCGCCCGAGTCGGCGCTGGCGCAGAACAGCCCGAGCTGGGTGTACAACGGACGCTGGCAGCGCACCTGGTCGAACCGGTTGTTCTCGGAGCTCAACGTCGGCAACTTCGGCTACGACTGGCCGATGGCGCCGAACGTCGCCTACACGACGCGTCCGCCGCATCACGACAACGGCAACGGTGTCGACTCGGGTGCCGGCTGGGTCAACGCCGGCGTGTGCAGTCCCGGGTGCGGTCCCGGCGAGATCGCGCGCTCGAAGCCGCAGGCTTTCTTCAACACGACCTACTATCTGCCATCATCGGCGGGCAGCCACGATCTGAAGTTCGGATTCGAGTTCCTCAACGACCGGTCGCTGAGCGTCGGGAACGGGGCGTCGGGTCCGATTCTGTATCTCGACCAGAACGGCGCGCCGAACACGGTGCGCATCACCGACTTCGGCGACCCGAGCGCGTTCGGCACCGGCTGGACGCAATCGGCCAACTACGACCGCCGTTTGGCCGGCTACGTCCAGGACCGCTTCGCGTCGACCAAGCGCGTGACGCTGACGCTCGGCCTTCGCTACGACTACCAGCGGCCGTACTACGCCAACTCCATCCGCAATCCGCTGATTACCTCCGTCTGGGCGCCGACGACGATTCCCGGCGCGTCGCTCATCACTCGAAACACGTTTGCGCCGCGCGTCGGCGTGAGCTGGGATCCGAAGGGCGACAGCAAGTCGGTGGTCAAAGCTTTCTGGGGACGTTTCTACTACAACTTCGCCGACGTGCTGGGGGCAGCGAATCCGGGCAGCCCGAACTACAAGGAGTTCCGCTGGGCCGATCTGAACGGCAACGGCATCTGGGACGGCCCGCAGGAGTTCCTCTCGCCCGTCCCGACCGCGTCGGCGGGCGGAGCGACGACGACGGTCGATCCCAACCTGAAAGTGCCGTACGCCGACGAGATCGAAGCGTCGTTCGACCGACAGTTCTGGGGCGAGGCATCGGCGCGCATCGCCTACGTCCGCAAGATGGTGCGGAACGACTTCGCCAACCTCAACGTCGCGCGCATCGGTCAGTACACCGTGCCGGTCACCGTGCCGGTGACGCTCCGATCGGTCGACGGCGGCGTCGCGGGGGTGCAGAACTTCACGGTGAACGACATCCCGGCGCCCATCACGCCGCGCAACGTGATCATGAATATCCCCGATTCCTTGGGTGGCGGCGACTACACCTACAACACATTCCAAGCCGCGTTGACGAAGCGGTTCGCGAGGGGCCTGTTCCTGAACGCCAGCTTCGACTACCAGTTGCGCGACGACCTGCGCGGTGGTGGAGTCGGCGGAACATTCACCAACGGCACCACCGATCCGCTGAACTCGGATCCGATCGGCGTCGGGCCGTTCCTGAACGCCAACCCGAGCGTGTCGAACCGGCAGCAGACGAAGACCTGGGCCGGCCACCTGCAGGCGCGCTACGTCTTCAAGTACGACATCGGTGCGGCCGTCAACTACAGCGCCCAGAGTGGCTGGCCGTATGCGCGCGCCATCACCGTCACGCTTCCGAACGCCGGCTCGACGACGTTCTTCGCCGAGAACCTCTCGAACAACCGGTCTGACACGATTCAACTGATGGCGCTGCGCGTCGACAAAGCGATCAAGGTCCAGGCGGTGAAGTTCACGATCATGCTCGACCTGTTCAACGCGCTGGATACGAACGCCGTCACCAATTTCAACCTGCTGAACGGCGCAAACTACAACAAGATTACTGCCACGGTCGATCCGCGGACGGCGCAGTTCGGCGTGCGCATCGAATTCTGATCTCCTGACGAGTTGGCCCCTCCGGGCCGTATAATTTGGCCGGCGTGCTTTTGGCACGCCGGCCTTTTTTTGTCGTGGCGCATACCAAACACAAGCGGCCGCCCGCCCTCCCGCGCCCGCCCGTCGAGCGGACGCCGACGCGTCCTCTTGTTGCGGTCGTGTTCGTCGTCACCGTTGTCGCGGCGACGCTCGAACGATGGTGGTTCGGACGCGCGTGGAACGAGGCCGGATCGCTCTGGAGCACGTTCTACTACGGCGATGCGTCGCGTTTGGTGGACTACGCCGTCGCGATCCTGCAGGGCAGAAGTTTCGACAACGGCATCCCGTTTCATCCGCCGGGATGGCCGCTGCTGCTCGCCGGATTCCTCAAGGTCACGGGCGCTGAGAAGGGCGCCGACGTGGTCGTGCCAGTCGCGGCGGTGAAGCTCTTCCTCGCGAGTCTCAGCGGTCTGACCGTGGGGTGCGCCGCGCTGCTGGCTGGCGAGATGGTCGGCCTCGAAGCGATGCTCGCCGTCGCCCTCCTCGGCACCTTCCACTTCGGGCACATCGTGGAGGGGACCGTTGCCAATTCGGAAGCGCTCTACGGACTGCTCCTGGTCCTCGCCCTGTGGACGGCGTGGCGATGGCTCCGGCACGAGAGCGGCCACCGGATCCTGTGGGCCGCGCTGGCGGGAGCGATTGGCGGCTGTGCGTTGCTCGTACGGGCCGAGTTCCTGGCGTGCGCGGTCGTGCTCGTCGTGATGGCGTGGTGGATCGACGGCGCTCGCCTAACAGGCTCGCGCTACGGAATCGCGGCGTTCGTTCTCGCCTGCGGCGTCGTCCTGGCCCCGACGACGATCTGGCATTGGCGAACGCTGTCGGCCTTCAACGCCTCGCACGTCGGCCGCGTCGCTGGCCCGCTGCCACGCTTCGCGCCGGTCACGTCGTACGGGCCCTTCAACTTCGCCATCGCGAACCACGAATTCGCCGACGGCGGACCGAATCGTGATCACCCCCTGCTCGACCAGTGCAGCCAGGCGATCGACTCGCGCCTGTCGAGCGGCGAACTGGATCTCTCGTGCCCCGCCGTGTACGACCTGTACGTCCACGGGTATGCGATCGGCGCGCGGTGGCTGTTGACGGACCCCGCGGCGGCGCTGACGCTGCTGACGTCGAAGGTGGAGATGATGGCCGGGTTCCTGTCCCATGGCTATCTGATCGATGATGTCGGTCCGGACGTCGACGGGACGAGGCGGCGTGTGGATCTCGTCGATCCGCAGCGCTGGTGGCTCCTTCCCATTCATCTGGCGTTGCTGGCTGGTGGCGTCGGCGTGCTGCGGCGTCAATCGGTCGCGCTTGCCGTCCTCGCGTCCGCGCTGGCCGCGCTCGTCGGATCGACCGTGCTGTTCTACGGCTATGTGCGGCTCGGCGTGGCGTATCTCCCAGCGATCTGGGTCTTCCAAGGCGCCGCCCTGGGCGCGGCGGTTCGAGGCGTGGCCAGACGGCAGGGTGACCGGCGGCTCGCCGCTGCCGCCGGCGCCATCGGCCTGCTGCTGCTCGCCTACGATGGGGCGCACGTCCGGACTCCGCGACCGCTGGCGTTGGACGGCAAACGCACGCCGACAGGCGCGCTGAATCAGGACGAGGCCATCGAAATCAGGCGTCCAGCCGGCTCTTAGTCCGTCCGAGTCAGCCGAAGAGGCGCTGCCGGCATGCCGCGCGCACGCCGGCAGCATGGCCTCTGAATCGCGTCAGGCGATCGACGCCAGCTCGTAGAGGTACTCGACATGCGAGAGCACGGCTCCGTCGATCCCCTGGATCTTCGGATTCGTCGAGTTGATCACGTAGTACTCGTCGGGCGCGTGGGCTCCATTGCCGTGGCCGAGGCCAAACTGGATGGCGGGCAGCCTGAGCGGATCGCCGGTGAAGACGTACCCCGGCCAGGAGCCGGCGGTGCGAGGCCACAGAATCGGATCGATGCCCGCACGACGATAGACCGAGGTCTCCGCGCGGACGACAACGGAGTTGGCTGGCGTGCTGGTGGGATCGTAGCCACCAGTCATGTTCACTTCGATGTCACCGAAACCGTGCTTGGCCAGGTGCGCCTTCAGCGCCGCGAGCGAGCCCTTCGCCGTCATGTCCGGCACGAGCCGCATGTCGATCTTCGCGACCGCCCGGTGCGGCAGAATCGTCTTGCCGCCCGGCCCGGTGTACCCGGCCACGAGCCCTTCGATGTTCACGGTGGGCTTCGAGACGAGGAGTTCCAGCGACTCGAGATAGCTCACATCGTGCACCCATCGCTGGACGCCGAGCTGCTGCTTCGTCATCGCCTCGCTCTGCCGCTGCGACGCTTCGTGCACCATCTCCTTTTCGGTCGCCGAGATCGGCCGCGCCGTGTCCGCGTACCCTTCAATGGCGGGCGTGTGGCCATCAGGCCCGACCAACGTGTTCAACGCCTGGACGAGGTGCCACGCCGGGCTCTCCACGCGCGCTTCGTTGCTGGAGTGAAGGTCCAGCTTCGGACCGCGTCCCCAGCGCTCGCCGGTCGACACGAGCTCGAGTTCGACGACGCCCTTGGCGCCGAGGCTCATCGTCACGGTGCCATCGAGCGCCTGCGACGCTGAGGGCACCAGCACGCCGACGCACTTGCGCAGCGCGGCCAGGACCTCTGGGCGCTGCACGACCTGCGGAAAGTGCGGCGAACCGATTTCCTCTTCGCTCTCGCCCACGAACACCAGGTTCACGGGCAGCTTGCGCCCCGCGCTCCGAAGTGCGTGAATCGCGGCAAGAAATGCCCACTGCGGTCCCTTCGAGTTGGTGGCGCCGCGGCCGACCACGACCTTCCCGAGTCCCGGCTTGTCGACCAGGGCGGCATCCCACGGCGGCGACGACCATTCGGACGGATCCACCTGCTTGACGTCGTACATGAAGTACACGCCGAGAGTCTTGGGCGCCCCCGCGTCGAGCGTGGCGAAGACCCCAGGATGACGATCGGTGGGGATCTTCGTGACCTGCGCGAATCCTGCGTCGCGCAGCAGCCCCATCATGAGGTCGCAGCCCTCCGCGATGCCCCGATCTTCTGCCGCGATGGTGGGCTGATGGATCCACTCCTGGAGCCGGTGGACAAACTCGTCATGATGCTTCGCGATCTCGGCTTGGATCGCCTTGACATCGGGGACGTCGGCCCCACTCGCCCGCCGCGTGAAAGCGAGCGCGGCCGCTCCCGCGGTGCCCTGGAGGAACACCCGCCGATCGATCCGGCTCCAACTCTGATCGTGGAACGAAGACATGGCTAGCTCCTTTTCAGTTGGTTCGCACCTGAGGCGGATGAGTATCGTCCCCGCGGAAGCGCCGGTCAAGCGGCGCACTCTCGGCCAGCTGAGCGGAGTTGTGGGACATTACGGGCGCAACTCGTCACCTACGGATTATCATGGCACTGACCATGTCCCGGGGGCGTTTCTCCGTTGTCACTGTCGCTCTTCTGCTGACACTCGTCTGGTCGGCACGTACCCGCACGCAGCCCGGTCGGCCGGCCACCCTCCCGCCGGCAGCAGGCCCCACGTTTGTCGGGGCGCAAGCCTGCGCGTCGTGTCATCGCGAGAAGTACGACACCTGGAAGAACGGCCGGCACAGCAAGATGCTGCAGCCCGCGACGGCGGCGAGCGTCGAAGGCGATTTCGCGGTCAAAAACGTCACCCTGCACGGAAGCCCGTATCGGCTGCGGGTCGCGAATGGACAGTACTTCATCACCGAGTCGTACCTCACGGGCAAGGAGCAGGAGCACCGCGTCGAGTACACGCTGGGCAGCCGCCGCATCCAGCACTACCTGACGACCATCGAAAACGGCCGGATGATCATTCTGCCGCCGAGTTGGGACGTGCAGCGGCACCAGTGGTTCGACAACATGGAGATTGTCCGGCCGGACGAAGACGACCAGAAGCCCGTGCAGCAATGGAACAAGAACTGCTTCGGATGCCACGTCAGCGAGCAGGAGAACCACTACGACCCGGCGACGCGGACCTATGCGACTCGCTGGACGGATTTCGGCACATCGTGCGAGCGCTGCCACGGCCCCGGGAGCGTTCACGTTCAGACGTACACGGCCACGAAGGCGCCCGCGGCTGTCACGGACCGCGCGATCGTCCGGCCGACGCGGCTCGATCCGAACACGAGCAGCATGGTGTGCGCGCAGTGCCACACGCTGCGCAACATCATCGCCCCCGGTTTCACGGCTGGCGCGAATTATTACGACTACTTCCTGCCGTTGCTCGAATACGGACTGCGGAAAAAACAGGATCCCACGTACTGGGCCGACGGCCGTCCGCGCCGGTTCTCGAACGACGCGATTGGGCTCTGGCAAAGCCAATGCTTCCTGCGTGGTGGTCTGACGTGCACGAACTGTCACCGCGATCCCCACCAGCCCGACATCGACAGGAACGCACAGCTGGCGTCAAGCAACAACGTGCTCTGCACGCGCTGCCACCAGGAAGTCGGCGCGGGGCTGACGGCGCACACCCGCCATCGCGCTGACAGCGCCGGCAGCTCGTGCGTCGAATGCCACATGCCGAAGACCGTGATGGCCATCAAGTCGACGATGCGCGATCACACAATCAGCGTGCCGGCCCCGGAGAACACCGTCGCATTCGGCATCCCCAACGCCTGCACCGAGTGCCACAAGGACAAGAAGGCAGCCTGGGCTGTCGAGACGCTCAAGCAGTGGTGGCCGCAGGGGCGCCGTGCGAAGCTGGTTGATCGGGCCCAGACGTTCACCGCGGCCCGCGCTGGTCGACCCGAGGCGCTGGATCGATTGATCGCGATTGCCGCCGACGACACACAAGGTCCGCTCATCCAGGCCAATGCGGCGGGGTATCTTGGCAGCTACCCGGATCCACGCGCGGTGGCCGCCCTTCTCGCCGCCGCGAAGGCCGGTCACCCGGCGATTCGCGCGGCGGCTATCTCGAGCCTGGGACGACTCGACATAGCCGTTTCCCGGGCGACCCTTGTCGCCGCGCTGGATGACCCGCGGCGCGCGGTGCGCATCCCGGCGTTCATCGCGCTGTTCAACCGTGGCGGGGGGCCGTTCAGCCCGGCAGAAGACGTGAGCGTTCGGCGTGTGAGCGCAGAGTTCGCGGCGCGGGCGCGCCTGGACCAGGACGACGCGGACACTCAGGGCGACCTCGGGTTGGCCAAGCTGCTCCTGGGAGAGTTCGATCTCGCCGCAGAAGCGCTGCAAATCAGCATCGGACTAAAGCCGGATCGGCCGTCCTCGAAGTTCTTGCTGGCCCTGGCGCGCCTTGGACAGCGGCGCGTCGACGAGGCGCGCGCCTTGTTGCTGCAGGTGGCGCCGTCCGATTCATCGTACCGGGCGGCGCAAGAGCGCCTGAAGCAACTCGAATCGCGACGGTGAGGCCTGTCTTCTAGCGCGCCGCCGGAGCGGGGTGCTTGACCACCTGGCCGGCCTTGACGACGGCCCGCACACGCTGGACCGCGGTGACGTCGGTCAGCGGATTCCCCTCGAGCGCGATGAGCGTCCCCTCCTTGCCGATCGCGATCGCGCCGAGCGCGTCGAGGCCGAGGAGCGCCGCGCTGTTGGTCGTTGCGGTGACGAGCGCCTGCTGCGGCGTCATCCCGTACTTCACGTCGGTGACGATCTCGCTCGGCAGCCCGGCCGGCCGATCCGGCTGGTAGAAGTCGTCCGAGCCGGCCGCCATTGTCACGCCGGAGGCGAGCGCCAGCTTGAAACTGGCGAAGTGCTTTGCCGCCAGCTCCTTGCCCTTGCGGATCATGTGCTCGGGGAAGCGCGCATCGGTCATCCGGACGATGCTGTCCACGACGTTGACGGTCGGCACGAGGTAGATGTGGTGCGCCTTCATGAAGTCGATCGCGTCCTGGTCCAGATCCGATCCGTGCTCGATCGAATCGACGCCGGCGTGCAGCGCATCGAGGATCGTCTTCAGATTCTCGGCGTGCGCGGCCACCTTGAGGCCGGCCATGTGCGCCTGCTCGACAATCACCCGCATCTCCTCGGGCGACACCTGCTCGGCAAGCGGCGAGTCGAGCGGCGACGCCACGCCGCCCGACGCGAGGATCTTGATCACGCGCGCCCCGTATTTGATCTGCAGGTGCACGGCCTTCTCCGCGTCGTCGGGCGAGTTGATGAAGCCGTTCACCGGCGTGTAGTAGTCGGCGAGCGGCAGGCTCGGCGGCAGCGGGATGAAGTCGCCGTGGCCGCCTGGCGTCGAGATGGCGTGAGCGCCGGGGACGATGTGCGGGCCCGGAATCGTGCCTTCGTCGATCGCCGCCGCGATCGCCACGTCGACGAACCCCTGGCCGCCGACCGTCCGCATGCCGACGACG
>OCZT010002477.1_pt1 | contig 19075 bp, 18 predicted proteins | sample 1539031 | NCBI WGS metagenome assembly OCZT01 (sample SAMEA3539308, study PRJEB22396) | soil metagenome | biome: tundra; feature: field; material: soil | place: USA | collected 2010-05 | depth 0.15 m | reverse complement strand
CTTCGTCATCGGGCATCGGCGGACGACAGCCGATGCCCGATGACGAAGTCGCGGCGGCGATGTATGAACTGATGCTCGACCGGCTTGCCGATGCCGGTTACAAACAATACGAGATCTCGAACTTTTCGCGGCCGGGGTTCGAGTCCAAACATAATTCGAAATACTGGCAGCTCGATCCGGTCTTCGGGTTTGGCGTATCGGCGCATTCATTTGATGGTCGACAGCGTTATGCGAATGAGCGGGATACGGCGAAATACGTCGAGATGATCGAGAACACGGGCTCGGCTGAGATAATGCGCGAAGATATCAATATCGCTTCCGAATATGTGTTTCTTGGACTACGCATGGAAAGCGGTATTGAGTTGGGTGATTTCAGAAGTCGGTTTAACGTCGATCTCCTGGACAAATATCGCGGCGAGATCGATCGGCTTAAAGAGTTTGGCCTGATAGAGAACGGGCATGATCGTCTCCGGTTAACACGTAAGGGCAAACTGTTTTCGAACGAGGTATTTCAGGTCTTTGTATGAGATCTACACTTCTCGCGATCGTGGCCGCCGTGACGCTTGCGATCGCTGGTTTTGGCCAAGAGATGCCGCGGCCGGAGCGCGAATTCCGCGCCGTCTGGATCGCAACGGTCGACAACATCGACTTCCCGACAAAAAAGGGGCTTTCCGTCGATGAGCAGAAAGCAGAATTGATCCGCGATCTCGATCTTGCAAAGAGCCTTCATCTGAATGCGGTCATCTTTCAGGTCCGGCCGATGTGCGATGCATTGTACAAGTCGGCTATCGAGCCGTGGTCCGAGTTTCTAACCGGCGAGATGGGAAGGCCGCAGGATTTTGATCCGCTGGAGTTTGTCATTGCCCAAGCCCACAAACGCGGTATTCTCGTCCACGCCTGGTTTAATCCTTATCGCGCATACCATCCGGCGGCGACGACGGTCTCGTCAAACCACATTTCAAAGCAACGGCCCGATCTCGTCCGTCAATACGGCAAGTTCCTATGGCTTGATCCATCTGACGACGAGGTCAAGAAGTATAGTCTTAGCGTCGTGCTCGACGTCGTCCGGCGATATGACATAGATGGAGTGCATTTCGACGATTACTTTTACCCATACGCGGAAAAGGACGCGGCGGGAAAAAAGATCGATTTTCCGGATGACAAGAACTGGAACGCTTATCTGAAATGGTTCAACGGCAAAAGCGAAAAACCGATGAACCGTGCCGATTGGCGGCGGTCACATGTCAACAGCTTTATTGAGCTCGTCAGCCTCGAGATCAAAAGGGTAAAGCCGCGCGTGGTCTTTGGCATTTCGCCTTTTGGCATTTGGAAGCCCGACCCCGCGAAAGGTATCAACGGCTTCGATGCCTACGATGAGCTGTACGCCGATTCGCGAAAGTGGCTGCGGGACGGAACCGTCGATTACCTTTCGCCGCAGCTTTACTGGGAAACGGTTCGGCCCGGTCTAAGCTTTCCCGTACTTCTCGACTGGTGGAAAGAACAGAATACGCCCGAGCGTTATATCTGGCCCGGTGTCGCGGCTTACCGGATCGGGTCAACGCCGACATTCACATCGAAAGAGATCGCCGGTCAGATCGCTGCGACTCGAAGGGATGATCTGTCACGCGGCGCCGTTTTCTTTAGTTTGCGATCACTCAAGAATGACATTGGCGGCATTCAAAAGACTTTGCGGGAAACTGTCTATCCGCGCGATGCCGTCATCCCCGATTTCTCATGGATATCAATCAAGAAACCGTCGCCGCCCAGGGTGAAGATCACTCGCGATGCGAAGTATGTCCGGGCGAGCTGGTCCGAGACCGGCTCACAAAAAGCGTTTTGGTTCGTTGTCTATGCCAGGGACAAAGACGGCTGGAGCTATTCTGTGCTGCCCGCGGCGGAAAGGTCGATCGCACTATCGGCAGACCGGAACATTGAGAAGATATTGGTTTCAAGCGTCGACCGGTTAGGTCACGAGAGCGTCATTCGCTGACCTGTAAATGCGTCATTTTGAAAACTGGAGAGAGCGTTCTTTAGCGATATAGTCGCTGGGTAAATAAAACATGCGATTGTCAAGCAGGCGTGTCTCCGACCGCCGGTCATCGGCCACCAAAGACACCATAACTTCTTTCCTCGCGGTCAAAGACCGCTGGCTTAACAGGGGTAATTATTGATTGTTAAGTCGAAAAGGTGCGGCGTAACGCTTTAATAGCAAGGAGCGATCTATCCCGTAGGGCGCCGTTGGCAGTAAATATGCCCTCCGTTGCCCGATTGACCCATTACTCACTGACCTGCAGATGCGTCCGGGCTTCCCATAGCTCGGGAAAGAATTTCTTTCTTAACGTGGTCATCAAATAGCCGACCCCTTCGGAACCGCCGGTGCCAGGTTTCATACCCAACATGCGTTCGACCATTAAAACGTGGTGCGACCTCCATAACGCGATGTTCTCATCGTGCTCAATGAGCAGGTCCTGCATGACAAAAAGGTCCCCATTGTCTTCCGGATGCGTCAGTATCTTGACGATCGCCGCCACTCTTTCTTCATGCGAAGCCACATTGAAACCTTTCCTTCCAAGCATCGCCCAGAACGCGTCACCGAGACTTGGCTGGGCAAGACGCATGTTCAGTCGGTTCGTTGCAAACTCGTCCGATCGGAAAGCTTCGAGGATGGTCTCGTCCTTTTGGCCCGAGACAAATTCCAGCTCGCGAAACTGCATCGATTGAAAGCCGCTTGCCGGGTTGAGCTTGTCGCGAAATTCGAGAAAGCCGATCTGGGCCATCGATTCTAGAATATGTATTTGCGTGACAAGCACTTTCTCGATACCGATCACTGCCCGCAGACTGTGATTTACGCGAAATGTGCGCCCCGCATCCAGCCACTTTATTGTCGCGTCTATCTCGTGAAGTATCTGCTTGAACCACAGTTCATAGGTCTGATGAATGACGATAAAAAGAAGCTCGTCGTGGCTGACCGGATCCGATAATGTTTGCTGGAGCCCGAGCAGCTCAGGAACCTTGAGATACTTGTTATAGGATAGCGGCGCGTTCTTACCGTATTCAGCTGACATAGTTCGTCCAGGTGATGGCTTTATGTTCTTTTATTGAATACGACGTGTCAATTTGTGGAATGAAAGTGAAACCTTTGTTTTTGCAGTCTGATGATCTGATCGACCGGCGGGAGCTGAATGTTCGTTATCCGGTTCTGAGCCCGATACGGGCGGACTGTTCGGTAGAAACACGCAAACCAGAATTAGCTGAGCCCCATCGGAGTGTCCTGTTATTGGCCAGCGACGTAAGTCAAAGAATATCTACGCGCTTTTGTTCGTGATGGGGCCGAAGAACAGGCCGCTCCTAACGGAGCTGGATGGTTTTTTTCCAACTTGTTTCTACAGACAGGTCGCTCCTAATGGAGCTGAAATGTTCGTTATCCGGTTCTGATTCCTATATGGGCGGTCTGTTCGGCAGAAACCGATAAACAACATTCAAGAAGCTTGATCAGAGGGTCCTGTTATTCGACAAACTTGTGATCACGATATCTCTCGGGCGAACTTTGCCGAAGCAGTCGCCATCATGTTGTCCTTCGGTTTTCGAAACGACCCACCTCCAAATTTTCTTAATGTGAAATTAATTGCAATAAAGCTCTTGACAGCAACGTTAACTTTCGTTAAATTTTGTCTTCGTCTATCAAACACATAATTCACAAATTCGAGGATCTTGCAGTTTAAGATTTATGATCTTTGGTTAGTATGAGTGCGATATAGATGTTGACTGCACCTTAAGGCCGCTCGATCTCGTCGGCGTAAGGTGCGGTTTTGTTTTCTGTCCGGCGGTTTCGATTGCCGGTTGAAGAAATGATTTTGAAGTTTTAGGAGGAATTACAAGAAATGGCAAAGACTGTCGGCAAGGTCAAGTGGTTTAATAACGCAAAAGGCTACGGATTTATCGAGCAGCCTGGTGAACAAGATATATTCGTGCATTACAGCGCGATCACCGGCGAAGGCTATAAGACCTTGATCCAGGGTCAGGAGGTCGAATTTGAAGTTACGAATGGACCCAAAGGCCCGCAGGCGGAAAACGTGGCGAAAGTTGCGTAAATTTAAGATAGACGACCAAAAAAAAGCGAACACTCTCTGCAAGTGTTCGCTTTTTTTATTAGATCCTTGGTTTGTGGTGCTACGCCATTTCCTCGCCTTTGGCTTTCAACGTTCGTCGCCAAAGCTCTCGATATGACGTGAACCTGGCGACAAGCGTGTTAAAGAAATAACGCTGTGCATACGTAAGATTGCGATTGTCAGCAACGCGTTTTATATAAGACTCGAGCCGCGCTCTCGCCTCCAGCGGAGGCCGCTTCGCCGACCCGTTAAAATAGACATCGAAATCGATCTTGAGTCTTCGAATGTCATCTTCCAGACGGGAAAGCTGCAGATCGATCTCAGATGCTTCTTCCTGCTTATTCAGGACGTTTCGATATAAACTGCTGCCGATGATTGCCATTGTGAATGTTTCGAGCCCCCTTGATGCTGGATGGGCGCTAATCGCCCCATATTAGATACATGTTTAATAAATGGCGATTCCAGTCTTTTTTTATTTATTTTGGTTAGAATATTCGCATGCGATCACAGAAAGCGTTGAATGCAAACTCGATCCTGAGAAACCTTCCGTCGGTCGATGAGCTTTCTCGTTCCGCGACCGGCCACATCATAGCCGTTGAGACAGGCGAGCGTCACGCTTCCGCTCTCGCACGTAAAGCGATCGAGATCCTCAGATCATCGGTCGTGAATGACGGCGAGGCACAAGCGGCGAAACATGAGCTTTTAGAGGCGGCGGAGAGGCATCTGGAAAGCCTTTGGCTCTCCGAACGGCTGACGGGCATTACTCGCGTGATAAATGCGACGGGCGTCATAGTGCATACAAATCTGGGACGTGCCCCACTGGCCGAAGCAGCGCGACGAGTAATCGCGGAACACGCAGCCGGCTACTGCACGCTTGAGTACGATCTCGAAACAGGTAAGCGCGGACGTCGCGGCGGCCAGGCTGAAGATCTGATCATTGATCTCACCGGTGCGGAAGATGCGTTGATCGTCAACAATTGCGCCGCGGCGGCTTACTTTATCCTGCACGTTTTCGCTTCGGGCGGTGAGGTAGTCATCTCACGCGGTGAACTGGTCGAGATCGGTGGCGATTTTCGTGTTCCGGATGTCCTCGCGGAATCGGGTGCGCGCCTAAACGAGGTCGGAACTACGAATCGGACAAAGCTCGCCGACTACACAAAAGCAATCAATGATGCGACGCGGATGATATTACGCGTGCACCCCTCAAATTATCGAATCGTGGGCTTTACCGCGGCACCGTCGGTTGCCGAGCTTGCCGCTGTTGCCCGGGAACACAACATCATTCTTTATGAGGATATAGGTTCGGGTGCGCTTGTCGATCTCAGCGAGTATGGCCTAACAGGCGAACCGGTTGTCAGCCGGTCGATCACCGACGGTGCGGACGTTGTTTCATTTAGCGGCGACAAATTGCTTGGCGGACCGCAGGCCGGCATTATCGCCGGCAAGCGCGAAATTGTGGAAAGGCTGCGACGGGCACCGCTTTATCGTGCGTTGCGTGTGGACAAGCTAACCTGCGCCGCTCTCGAAGCAACGCTTAAGGCCCATCGTCGGGGCACGGCTGTAACAGAAGTCCCAGTTCTAAGCATGCTCGCGGCGACCGCCGACGATATCAGCCGAAGAACGCGAGAGCTTGTAAAGAAATTACCCGACGGTGAGCTGAAATTCGAGATCGTCAATGGAATGTCCGCGGTCGGCGGCGGTTCAGCACCTACCTTTCAACCCGAAACGGTTCTGATCTCGCTCGAACATCGGGGAATATCGGCGACGTTGCTTGAACAAAAATTGAGATCGGCGAAACCACCGGTAATCACCCGGATAGTCGACGGCCGAGTCATGATAGATCTCAGAACCGTACCCACGACCGATGAGGCTGAGCTGGTCGCCACGCTTAAAGGGATCTAACTTGCGGCCGGGGGAGCCGGAGCCGTCACCTTCGAAATGTTGTCCAGATCGAGACCGGCTTCAACCTTTGAGATCTCGTCTTCAGCATCCTGAAAACCATCGTCACCTAATTGCTTGTCCTCGAGATCGTCGAACTTGCTGCTCATATCGTCGTACTCGCTGTTGGTTAGGGCGTCCTTCCAAGCCGGGAAAAGGATAGTATCCTCGTAAGCTGTATGCGTCGCGTACATGTGAGCAAATCCGTCGAGAACGTCGGCGAGCACCGTTGCGTTGGCTCCGAACTTGGCTGTTTTCGACACAGCCAGCAGATAATCCGTGATCTCGCGGCCGCGATTGTGCTGGACGACCAGTATGTCGGCGAGCTCGCCCGGTTCGCCCCCCTTTTGTTTTACTCGAGGAAATAGGATCGCTTCCTCGAGTGTTCGCTGGTGATAATCCTCTCCGAATGTTCGAAAAAGCTTTGCCGTCTTTTGCAACGAATCGGGTGAGACATCCGCGGGCTTCGCGCGCAACTTAGAGGCGACGGTGCCGTAAACTATTAATGCCCGCCGAAGAATGCCGTGCTCGCGCATCAAATGCTCAGTCGCCGTGACCTCCTTTTCCGCGTCATCTGATTTAGCGTTCGTCTGATCCGGCTGGGCGGTTTGTGGGGTCCGAGTGTTCGCCGCGGGTTTGGCACATGAATTAAGAGCAAACGCGGAGCCTGCAACTATTACCGCATTTCGCAAAAAGAGTCGACGAGAATCCTGATCCATAAAACCCCCAACATCATGAATCGCGAGCAATCTTATTCGTTTACCCTGGCGAACTCACGCATAAAATCAACAAGACCTTCGACGCCCTCTCGCGGAAAAGCGTTGTAAATGGATGCCCTGATACCGCCAATGGTTCTATGTCCTTTAAGACCATCCATGCCGGCAACCGTGGCCTCGTCGCAGAACTTATCATTGAGCTCATTTGTTCGAAGACGAAATGTCACATTCATGACCGAGCGGGCATCGCGTTCGGCATGACCTGTGTAATAGCCGTCGCTCGAGTCTATTGCATCGTAGAGTAAGGCGGACTTTTCCTCATTCCTCCGCTGCATCATAGCGGCGCCGCCCTCGGCATCAAGCCATTCGCAGACAAGACCTATTAAATAAATGCCCCAGGTATTCGGCGTGTTTAGCATCGAACTGTTTCTTGCCAATGCACGCAGATCGAGCATCGAATGTTGGTTTACCGCAACCCGTTCGAGAATGTCGTCGCGTACTATCACAACGGTCACCCCGCTTGGGCCGAGATTCTTTTGGGCTCCGGCGTATACAAGCGCGTACTTTTCGATATCTATTGGCTTTGAAAGGATGTTTGATGACGCATCGCAGACGACGGGAATGCCAAACGCGTCGAGATCGTATTTGAACTCAACGCCATGGATCGTCTCGTTCGAGGTGTAATGGATGTAGGAAGCATCGCGGCTGAAATTGAGCTCGCCGACCTTGGGGACAGCCCTAAATCCATTGGCTTCGTCCGAATAGATAATGTTTACATTGCCGCAGCGGCGGGCCTCGCGCGCGGCCTTTGTCCCCCAGGCACCGGTAATTACATAATCGGCGGTGTCCTGGTGCCCAAGAAGATTCATCGGCACCATCGAGAATTGCAGTGAAGCACCTCCCTGCAGAAAAAGGATGCGATAGTTTTCAGGCACGGTAAGCAGGCGGCGAATGCCTTTTTCGGCGGCCTCAAGTATCGATTCAAAGTGCAAAGAACGATGGCTGAACTCCATCACGCTCATACCCGTTCCATGCCACGAAAGCAGCTCGTCGCGTGCCTTTTCAAGCACCGGGAGTGGCAACACCGCCGGTCCGGCACTGAAGTTGAAGATACGCTTTTCCACCGTCATTTATATAGCCTGATGAAATCGTTACATTAACATAACCGAGGTGCCTTTATGAAAAATCGGACCCGCTTTCGGCCTGCTTGCAACGACTTTCACAATGCTTAGATTTCTCATGCATTCTGGGTTACTATATAAAAAATCAAACTCTTTTTTTGGGTCTGGCATCCTAGAAACGCCAAGGTTTGGTTGGTTCTATCCTCGGAGGAATGAAATGTTTCGAAAGTCTTATTTAATTATTATTTTTACCTGCGCGTTTTTAGCGTTCGGCCAAATATCCGGGTTTGCACAATACGCGCCGACCAATGGAACAATTGAGTTAAAAAACAGTGACGGCACCCTCGCGCCGGTCGCCGGAGCTTTGGTCGAACCTTACCGTTCCGATGCGAAGATCGGTTTTCCCGCGTCGAAGACCAATAAGAAGGGCGAATTTACGTTTGCTGGTCTGCCGCTAGGGGTGACATTTATGTTTGTTGTCAGCGGGCCAGGGTGTTCGCCCGTGGTCGTTCCAAATATCAGGGCTGGTCAGGACAAGCTTCTTATTACGATGGCGCCCGGCGACGGCCGGCGATTAACGGAAGACGAGGCCCGGAAAGGCGGGAACGCTCCGGCGACAAATGCGAACGGGACCGAAAAACCGCGAGAGATGACTGCCGAGGAAAAGAAGGCCCAGGCGGAGTATGAAGCAAAATTGGCCGAGGTAACCGCGAAGAACGAAAAGATCAAGGCAGGCGATGATGTCGCACGCAAATCCAACGAGGAAGGCAACGCATTACTCAAGACAGAAAGCTGGGACCTCGCGATCGCTAAATTCACCGAGGGTGTCGCCGCGGTTCCCGATTACGTCGGCAGCACACCCATCCTGTTAAACGGCAAGATGCTTGCACTCAAGGGAAAGGCATACGCAATCTATCGTGAGGGGGCCGCCACGGCCGACCCGGAAGCCCGTCGTGCTAAGTATGCCGATGCCAACAAATACTACGATGACGCTTTGGCGACTTTTCAGCAGGCCGTCGATATTATAAATAAGGCCGATGCTGCGACGGATCCGGCCGAACAGAAACGGCGAGACTCGCTTAAAGTCGGAATTTATGCGACCGCGACTGAGATCCATAGACTCAAAGCTGTAGGCGGTGTCGACACGAGTAAAGCCGTTGAAGCCAGCAAGATCGTGACTGATTACATTGCTCTCGAAGCCGACCCGGCACGAAAGCTAGCCGCACAGATGACGCTCGGCGACATCATGCGTGTATCAGGAGATTTTGAAAAAGCGGTGGCCGCTTATCGTCAGGTGCTCGAGGTGAAGCCGGATCACCCGGAAGCAATGGCGGGGCTTGGGCTCTCGCTTTTTGCCCAAGGCGCGGGTGTGACACCTGAGGACAAGGCAAAGGAGCAGGAAGGTCTCAACTATATGCAAAAGTACACCGAGATCGCTCCGATCGCTGCATCCGACCCGCAGGCCGTAAAGGAGCTAAAACAGAGCGTTAAAGACACAGTCGATTATCTCAAGGCGCAAAAGATGGCCCCGCAAAAGATAACGACGACACCGACACGAAAGAAACCGTAGCGGACCCAACGTTCTACCGTTGGTCTTAAAAGGCTGGGCTTGCTGTGTATGAGGGGCCCAGCCATTCTTATGTGCGTTTCTATCGAACCAATAACACGTGAAGACATCGACGATGTCCTGGCGTTGATGCGTGAATTTGCGGTTTTCGAGAAGCTGGAACACTATTTCGAAGTTACGAATGCAAGACTCGACGCGGCGATGTTCGGCGGCGGCGGTTTTGTCGAGGGGTTGATCGCAAGAGAGGATGGAACGCCGGTTGGTTACGCTCTTTTTTATCCCAGCTTTGCGAGCTTTCGCGGTCAACGGGGGATGTTTCTCGAAGACATTTACGTCCGCCAGGGTTCTCGCGGCAACGGTCTCGGTCTCGCCATGCTAAAGCAGATCGCCTCTGTCGCCGCCGCCCGCGGCTTTGAACGCATCGACTTTCAGGTGCTCGATTGGAATACGCCGGCGATCAAATTCTACAAACGGCTCGGAGCGGTCGGTGATAACGACTCACGCCATTTCAAATTCACCGACGAGGCATTTCGCATCTTGGCCGGAACAGACGATCAACGGCCCGGGGAATAGCCATCTCCTTCCATTTCAAGTATTTGGCCGGTGTAACTAAGATCGGGGGTCGGTTCTTTTTGCGGCAAAATCGACCCATAATCTGACAAAACGGGCCGATAATCTGACAAAGTGGGCTCATAATATGACAAAGTGGGCTCATAATCTCGCAACTTGGGCCCATAATCTGACAAAACGAGCCCATAATCTCACAACTTGGGCCCATAATCTGACAAAACGGGCCCATAATCTAATAAAACGGGCCCAAATTGCCACAAAAACAACCCACTTTATGAAAAAATCAGCCCACATTGCAAAGATCCCGATCAACTTACGACACAAATAGAAACCTGTTGCCCCAATCTCGAACGATCGATCTTAGTATCCTCGACCTGCGAATACGAGTATTTTGTTTACCAGGAAATGCCGTAATCGTCGCCGTGATTTGATGAACCGCCCCACATTGTGCCGTGCTCACGGTCGAGAAAGATAGCGTTGATCGGGCCCGAGGTGCGTTCCTCTGGGGGGGCGAGCGTGTATCCCATTTTGACAAGCTCCTCTTGGACCGCCTTAGGTGTAGAACTCGCGACCAGTATGCGACCCGGACGTATCTCATGTGCACCAAACGAGCTGCGCATCTGGAAGCTGTTGATATTAGGGGCTTCGGTCGCACGTTGGACATTCATACCAAACTCGACCATGTTGAGGAAGAACTGGAGCAAGTTCTGGTCCTGGCTGTCGCCGCCCTGCACCGAGAAGCATAGATAGGGCTTTCCATCTTTTAATGCGAGCGTAGGGGTAAGTGTCACGCGAGGGTGCTTGCCGGGTTCGATGACATTAAAGGGGCCGTCCGCCGGATCGGTGACAAAGCTCTGAGCACGCTGGCTAAGTCCAACGCCCGTGTGGCCGGCGATAACGGCCGGTACCCAACCGCCACTCGGGGTGACGGAAACCACCCAACCCTCGGCGTCAGACGCCTCTACCGATGTCGTTCCGCCATAGAAGCTGCGAGAGATGTCATCGTCAGGAAAATTACTGGTTTCTTCATCACGGAGTCTTGCCTCGCGATCGGCCACGCTGTCATTGGACGGAAGGTTGAAAACGTTTATTTCAGAACTCTGACCCGGCTCGGGTGCGGTTGTTTGACGGTTGGCCGGCACAACCTTCCATTTTTCGAGCAGGTCGCGGAACGGGTTTGTGCCGTTTTGAAATGGGTATGGATCGCCCGGTCTTATTGTCGGGTCGTTGTGGTCCGGATTTATAAGCTTTGCCCGCTGGCGGGCATATTCCTTTGAGAGCAGCCCCTGGACGGGTTTCGCGGGCGCCCAGTAAGTGTCGCCGTAATAGAAATCGCGGTCGGCAAAGGCCAGGCTCATCGCCTGGTATAAGGTGTTGATGTATTGCGGGCTGTTGTATTTCATCGACTTTAGGTCGATGCTTTCGAGTATGTTGAGAGCCTGCAGCATTACGGGTCCTTGCGTCCAAACATTGAGCTTATAGACATCGATACCCTTGTAGCTGGTCGTAACCGGTTCCTCGATGTGGACCTGCCATTTGGCAAGATCCTCCGCGGTGATCAGGCCACCCTCCTCTTGGACGCCGCGTACAAACTCCTTTGCGATATCGCCCTTGTAAAAGCGGTCGTATGCGGCCATGATCGCCTGTTTCCGGTTTTTGCCGGCCTTGAGAGCGGTCTGTTCGGCGTCAACCAGTTTGCGGAGCGTAGCGGCGAGGTCCGGCTGCCGAAAGATCTCGCCCGCGGCGGGGCCCTCGCGTTTTTCACCCTTGTGAGGCAGCATCACCTCGCTGGAATATTTCCATTTCTTTAGCCACAATTTCTGCCGCTCGATGACATTCGATGTCTCGGCATCCATCGCGTAACCGTCCGCCATCTCAATCGACGGTTCAAGCACGTCTTTGAGACTGAGCTTGCCGTACTCGGCAAGCATCGTGAGAATGCCGCCCGGTGTTCCCGGCGTTACAGCTGCAAGCGGACCGTACTCGGGTGGGTTGTTCATTCCATTTGACTTGTAAAACGCGGCGGTGGCACCGGTCGGTGCGACACCGAGAGCGTTGATGCCGATCACCTTGCCCGTATGCGGGTTATAGATCAGGGCCTGCGTTTCGCCGCCCCAGCTCAGCGTGTCCCACATGGTCGATGTCGCCGCGATCATCGCGCAGGCCGCGTCGACGGCGTTGCCGCCCTTCATAAATATGCGTGCACCGGCTGTCGCCGCGATCGGCTTGCCCGTGACCGCGACCCAATGGCGTCCGTAGAGCACCGGTTTCTGAGTTCGTTGGCTTAAAACGGAGTTTGGCATGATAAGGCTACATATTATGAGAAAAATTGCGGCAAAGGCGAAGCGGCGTTGTGTTTTCATGGCGTGGCAAGATTATAGCGCGGTACCAAGGGGAAAAAGGGGGAAAGTGAAAGAGTGAAAAAGTGAAAGAGTGAAAAAGTTGACAGTGCCGAAGATTAGACGCATCACATATTTGTGATTTTTGTGTCTTTGCTCGGTGGCCTTTGTGTCAAAAAGATCCGTTGCACAAAGGTCATAAAGATAGGACACCAAGAACACAAATGAAAAGAAAAGCGCACGCTCCCTGACGGCCATCCGTAGCGCCGAAGACTACGACGCGTAGGCATATGAATGCGGGAAAAATCAGACCGATAACCGCCGCGCCATGTCGCCGATCGCGGCTGAGGCCTTAAATATCGTATCCAACTTTACGACCCCGAGAAGTTTGTGCGAACCGATGGCGGTTACACCGGCCGATGCCATGCAGCCACATCGCGAGCAGTCGGGGTTCCCGCCAAATTGACAGGGTGAGAAGCGGGTTTTCAGGTCTGCCGTGTAATTCGCTGTCGTTCGTGAAAAGATGCATTCCCCTGGCGATTTTGGCGGAGAACGAAATCCGTCTATAACGTCGTCGGGCAGAAACATCTTCGGAAATTGAGCCCGCAAACCGGCAAGTTCATCCAAAACGGAGAAGCGGCGTTCGCTGGATAGTATCTCATCATCGGCGGCCCCGATCTGCGGCGTAAAGATGCTGAACCAAATCTTTATTACCTCGTCACGCAGCGACCAAAACTCGAGGAATTCGCGGAAATATCCCTCACGCTCGGTCATCTGTCGCGTTATTGTGCAATGCACCTTAATCGGAAGACCTTTGATGTTCTCGAGTATGCGCCTATACGTCGCCGGCTTTCGACGGGCGTCGTGATCGACTTCAAGTCCGTCGATCGAAACCGCCAGGTGGAGTCCGTCTATGCCAGCCCATTCAGCAGGTATCTTTCGCACCGCGCTGGTGACCACCTGAACTTCGATGCCCATACGGCTGATTATGGGAAGCAGCACACTAAGCTCACGGAATCGTACCAGCGGTTCGCCGCCAACGATCGAAAGAAGCATCGGTCTATGTCGCTCCACCAGCGCCAACACGCCGTCGATCAATTCCTGTGATTTGCAATCAGCGAGGGAGCGTAATAGACCCGTGGAACCTAGATGTTCAGGCTCGTAAGCATAGCATCCGGGGCATCTCAGCGGACACTCGCGCGTGATCTCAATGGATAATGAAGGGTATCCGCCACTGAGGATCTTGCCCCAGGCCCGAATAGCTTGCCATGTTTTCACCGCCGATATGCTCCAGACACGGTCTGCTACGAAGCAGCATTTGGCATCATTTGCAGGTAGAGCTGCAGCAGCGATGCCTTAAAAATTGATTTTCGGCCAGTCAGCCGATAAACATCTCGTCGTCGGTATAGACACGGTCGATCTGTTTGGGAGCCGGTGCAAAAAGGACCTCGAGGCCCCGTTTGACGCCGGCCATGACGGCGGCGATCTCGCGGGCCGGCACGATGATCTTTTGCTGGACGAACTGGGTCGTGTCCACCACCTGGTCGTGCGTTCGATCGATGGTGTGACTAACCATCTCGACCTTTTCCTTGGCGGTGATCGCGGTCTCGGTGACGAGCACCCTTAGATCGGCGACCTCATCCTTGATCAGTTCGGTAGATTCGGCCAGATATTTAGTCGCGGCTGAGAGATTGGCCGAGATCTCGTTGAAATGCACAGAGATCTCGCGCCCTTGAGCACCGATCGCGTCGACCTTTGTGATCAAAGGATCGACGCGCTCCTCGATGTTGTGTACCGTTCGAACGATGCGACGTACCGTTATCGCGATCCACAGTAACGCTATCGCCATAACGACGAAGCATACGGCGGTAACGATCGATGAGATCATTTCCCAGAATTGAGGATCGCTTGTGTTCATTCTTTTGTTGGGTCAGTCGGCCCGTCAACCGGGTATGACGGCCGGCCCTCGGTGATCGCCTTTGACTCGTTCTTTCGCTTCTCGGCAGTGTAAGCATCCTTACCGGCTTCAATGGCGGCCGTAAATGGATTCGCCGTGCTTGCCGCAACCGACTTTGCCTTTTCGGTCAGCTCACCCGCTTTCTCGGTAGCCGTCTGATAGATCTCGCCAGCCTTATCGCGGGTAACCTCGTAGTACTCGCCCGCCCTATCTTGTAACTGAGCGGCTGCCTCTTTGCTCTTTTCGATGCCCTTGCGAGTAACGTCGGCGATATCGCCACGCAGCTCTAATCCCGATTTCGGTGCAAAAAGCAATGCCAGGATCGCGCCGATGCCGCCGCCGACAAGCAAGTATGTCAGCTTCGTCGCCGCGCTAGTGTCGTCTCTTTCTGAATCTCGTCCCATGAAATACCTCCCGCGCGCTCTTGTCGCACGCAATGAATAATTACTACTTCCTCTAATGAACTAACTATAACAAACAATTACGCGTGCGGGCAATGGATTTTATCGCCGGGGCCCGCCCGATACGTCATAAATGCGGCGATTAGGCCGATTTGTTACAATCTTAAGTTTGCCCGCGCTTATGGATCTCAAGCACATTCGAAACTTCTCGATCATCGCCCATATCGATCACGGTAAATCTACGCTTGCCGACCGTATCCTGCAGCTTACGGGAGCTGTAGCGGAGCGTGATATGGAGGCACAGGTGCTTGACGACATGGATCTTGAACGCGAACGCGGAATCACGATAAAGGCGCACGCGGTGAGGCTCGATTACAAATCAAAAAGTGGTGAAAATTACGTGCTTAACCTGATCGATACGCCGGGACACGTGGATTTTTCGTATGAAGTGTCGCGTTCGCTTTCGGCATGCGAGGGTGCTCTGCTCGTTGTTGACGCATCACAGGGGGTCGAGGCTCAAACGCTTGCTAATACCTACCTTGCTATCGATAACGACCTCGAGCTAATTCCTGTACTAAACAAGATAGACCTGCCATCGGCCGAACCCGATCGGATCAAAGACCAGATCGAGCATATCATCGGGCTTGATGCCAGCCAGGCAGTGCTGACGTCGGCCAAAACAGGTTTGGGCGTTGAGGAGGTGTTGGAGGCGATCGTCAAGCGGGTGCCCCCGCCAAAAGGCGATCGGGCGGCACCGTTAAAAGCACTCATTTTCGACAGCTGGTATGACAGCTATCGCGGCGTGATCGTTCTCTTTCGCGTTATTGACGGCACGATTCGTAAGGGAACGAAGATCCGTTTTTTCAACACCGGCCGCGAATACCTGGTTGAAATGACCGGTGTCAATCGCCCGCGGCCGACACCGATCGGCGAGCTCGGCCCCGGTGAAGTTGGGTTTCTTACCGCCTCGATCAAGACCGTCGCGGACGTACAGATCGGCGACACTATTACGGATGCCGCGCGGCCGGTCGACAAGCCCCTGCCCGGTTTCCAGGAAGTAAAGCCAATGGTTTTTGCCGGGCTGTATCCGATAGACTCAGCCCAATACGAAGACCTTCGCGATGCAATGGAAAAGCTGAGGCTGAATGATGCCTCGTTCTTCTTCGAGCCGGAAAGCTCGACGGCGCTCGGCTTTGGGTTTCGATGCGGGTTTCTTGGCCTTCTCCATATGGAGATCATCCAGGAACGGCTCGAGCGCGAATTTAACCTCGAATTGATCACGACCGCACCCGGTGTGCGTTATCGAGTCACGACGACTGACGGGGCCGTTGCTGAGATCGATTCGCCCTCAAGGATGCCAGACGCGGGGCGCATCTCGAAGATCGAGGAACCTTACATCGACGCGACGATCCTCACAAATGATGAGTTCCTCGGCGGGATCCTACCTTTGCTGGATGAAAAACGGGGCGTTCAGAAGAAATTTGAATATGTCACGACCGACCGCGTAATGCTGGTTTACGAGTTGCCATTGAATGAGATCGTGCTCGATTTTTACGACCGTCTAAAATCTGTGTCACGTGGTTATGCATCGCTCGACTATCATCTTTCCGGTTATAAACAGAGCAAGCTTGTTAAGTTGGACGTATTGGTATCGGGTGAGCCGGTCGACGCACTCTCCCTGATCCTGCATTCGGATACGGCGATCGCGAAGGGCCGCCTGTTGACGGCAAAGATGAAGGAACTGATCCCGCGGCAGATGTTCGAGGTCGCCATCCAGGCTGCTATAGGCAGCAAGGTCATCGCCCGCGAAACAGTCAAGGCAATGGGCAAGAACGTTATCGCTAAGTGCTACGGCGGCGATATCTCACGAAAACGCAAGCTGCTCGAAAAGCAAAAAGAAGGCAAAAAGCGTATGAAAAAGGTCGGCCGTGTCGAAATACCTCAGGAAGCCTTTCTTGCGGTGCTGAAGGTGAACGAGAACTGACTTGACAACCAGAGGTTTTGGAAGTAAACCTGCTCGCATGAATAACCGTTTTCCCCTTCTGGCTGCGATCCCTTTTATCGCGGCTATAAGTTTCCCGCTGGTTGGGCAGATCCGAGTCCCACTGTCGATCGATAAAACCCCAAAAGCGTCGTCTGGCCAATCATTGTTATGCGACAAGCAATATAAATGCGGACTTTGGCCGAACGAGGAATCGAAGATTTCTGATCCAGATCCCCAATCAGTCAAGGTTCAGGTTTGGCGTGATGGTAAGGATTTTTTGATCGCCGTGGATACAAACGCCAACGGACGGCTCGACGACGAGAAGAAAATTCCGCTAAAGAATAATTCAGCCGTCTCGGTGAGTATTCGTAAGCGACAAAGATCAGGACAGCAGCTTTATTTGCCCTTCGAAATCTCACATGAGCGTGTTCAAATAAAGGATCAGGCTGTGGACGAGTTTTATATAAGTGCCCACTATCTAGCGATGGGTATATTGAAATATAGAAATTGTTCGTCCAAGATCGCGCTGTCCGACATGGACCAAAACGGTGCGTTTGACTCAGCCGATGCCAAAGGGACAAATCTCGAAATCGATGTAAATAATGACGGTAAGTTTTGGGGCGCAACTGAATTCTATAAATCGGTAGCAATCATAGAGTTCTGCGGACAAAACTTTATTGTGAGTGGCTTGAATAATTCCCGAATCGTTTTTACGCGTACAAATCAAAAATCGGTTAATGTGGGTGCTCCTGTCCCGTCGTTCTCCTTTGCACTGGTTAACGGTGCCCGAGTGACGCGCGAGTCTCTAATGCGCGGGCCGTATTTGATTGGGTTCTGGGCATCGTGGTGCGTGCCCTGTGTTCAAGAGCTCGATCGGTTCAACGAACTCCGGAAACAATATGCCGACCGGGTTAGGGTGTTCTCGATAAATGTTGATGATCGGTCGCGTCGAAGATTGGCCCGAAGTATCGTCCGCGACAAGGGAATTAGTGAATTCACTTCGATCAGGGGGATGGGTGACGCGGATATTCTATGGAAGTCGTTTGGTAAACCCACACGGCTTACCATACCCCTTTACGTACTTGTCGACGGTGAAGGCATCGTGCGATATGCCGGCGCCGGAGGTGCGAACCTGAGCGATGTGAAGGACTTCCTGGAAAAGAAGTTCCCCACGGGTGCGATCCGGACATTCAACACTGGCGAAACCGCGCATTGAACTGCGACGGGTCCGGTCATTCGCCTTCCTGTCGATCTCCCCAATAATACGATCGATCTGATCGAGCCATTCCGGACCGCGTATGAGCAAAGCGGTTCACGTCAGGCAAGAACCCTGGGCCGGCCCTGGATATGTTCGGTGTATAATTAGACTCGGTAACAATGACGATGTCGATAAAAGGAAAAATCAGAAACGGAGTGGCTCTTCCGCTCAAGCCTGTCAGCGAATCGGATGAAGGGCGGGATGTTATTATCACGTTTCTTGACGACGAAGCGCGGACCGGTATCGCCGCATCTACAAACGGAGCTAAATCCCTGGAAGAGTTGGTTGCTGAATGTACGATCGATACTGGCATTTCGGACCTTGCTTCGCAGCACGACCATTACCTTTACGGAAAACCAAAGAAATAATCCATGCAGAAGGTCTTTGTCGATACTGTTGCATGGATCGCGTTGGTAAACTCGTACGATTCTCTCCATAGTCAGGCCAAAAATACTCTAGCGGAACTTAGAACCGATGGCTGTCGATTTCTGACATCGGAGTTCGTGCTCGTCGAATTTGCAAACACCTTTTCATCGCCGAGCTTTCGCTCATCGGCATCCAGTTTCATTTACGGTCTCCGAAATTCCGAGGAGACGGAAATTGTTGCGGCCAGTTCGGATTTATTTACTGCCGGCCTTGCGTTGTTCAAAAGTCGAGCTGATAAGGAATGGAGCTTGGTCGATTGTATAAGCTTTGTGCTCATGAACGAGCGCGACATCACCGAAGCATTTACAGAAGACCGGCATTTTGAGCAGGCAGGTCTCGCAAGGCTGCATTAGGATCCGCTCTGGGCAGCTCGATTATCGATAATGGATCTCTTCGACAACACGATTGCCTTGATCGAGCAATTCATGACCGCATATGGCTACTGGGCGGTCTTTTTTGGAGTGATGCTCGAGAACGCCGGTCTGCCGATCCCGGGTGAAACGATCCTCCTTGTCGCCGGGTATTTTTCATCAACAGGGCACTTCGATATCGCGCTTGTAATGTTGATCGCGGCCGTGGGGGCGGTCACGGGCGATAACATCGGCTTCGCGATCGGACACCACTACGGTCGTGGATTCCTGCTCCGCGTTGGTAAGTATGTATTCTTAACCAGATCGGAAGAGCGTCGG
>OCZT010002476.1_pt1 | contig 19076 bp, 14 predicted proteins | sample 1539031 | NCBI WGS metagenome assembly OCZT01 (sample SAMEA3539308, study PRJEB22396) | soil metagenome | biome: tundra; feature: field; material: soil | place: USA | collected 2010-05 | depth 0.15 m | reverse complement strand
CTACCGTCGCCGAGTTTGTGGCCCAGCGTTTCATGGTCGAGCACGTTGCGCTGCTAAAGAAGGCCGGGCGGCTGCACTACGGAACATATTTGAAGAATCACGTTCTGCCCGGCATCGGTACGCTCAGGCTGAAGGACGTGAGCCACGACGACATTCAGCGCCTGATCCGCCTCAAACAGAATGCGAAACCGCGGCTGATTCGGTTAAAGGAGGAGGTGCCTGATGCGCTTTCGCCGCAGACCCTCCGCCACATCCGTAACGTGTGTTCCGCGATTTTTCGACTGGCCATCATTCACAAGTTGCACCCAGGCCCAAATCCGGCCCAGTACGTCCGTCTTCCGAAAATGAAGCGCCAACCGAAACGTGCCCTGACGCCTGAGGAGTGTCGGATGCTGCTTCCGGCGCTGGCCACGCCGGTCCGGGAGATGGCGTCGCTGAGCATGTGCACATCGATGAACTTCGCGGAGATGGCTGGGCTTGTGTGGCAACGGGTCAATCTGACGGCAGAAGCGGGAACCGCCGACGGCGAGAATCTGCCGGCCTACAGCCTCGCGGTGCGCCAGAACTACTTTGCTGGTGAATATTGTTCAGTGAAGTCCGAATCCCGCGAGCGAATTGTGCCGCTTCCGATGTTCGTCGTTGCAGCCCTGCAGGAAATCAAGGCGGCAAGCAAGTTCACCGGCCCCGGTGATCCTGTGTTCTCCAATAGGGCGGGACGGCCACACACGATCGCCAACCTGAACAAACGCATCCTGAAGCCCACGGCGGAGAGCCTCGGCATGGGCTGGGTGTCCTGGCACGCCTTCCGGAGAACGCATGCGACACTCATGGACCAGGAAAATGCGGCGATCGCCGACCGAATTGCGCAGATGGGCCACAGCGCTCTCGCCATGACCTTAAAATATACGTCGGCGGACATCGAGCGGCGTCGCGGGATCGTGGAGCTGGTTTCGGCGCTAATCCACGGGAGCGGCGGACGAGAACCAAGCGAGAACCAAGGCTAGATGGGCTGTGAAGGTTCCAAATACGTCTAAAGCCCGTCGGTACGGGGTTTTGGAGTGGCTCCCCGGCGAGGATTCGAACCTCAATTCACGGCTCCAAAGGCCGTAAAATGGCTCCAGATGTATCTGAACGTACGTCTGAGACGTGCGCAGTACCACATCTGAGGCTTCTGAATGTACGTTGTCGCACGTCCAGAGGTCACGAAACCTCTGCTAAACACACTGCGAGAACCAAGCCGAGAACCAAGCTGAAGCTTCATGTCGGCCGTAACCAGCAGAAAACATTCCCGTCAACATCGAAGCGTGCTTAAATCGGGGCGCAGATTTACACTGAAGACCAAGAGGATTGAAGGAGCGAGGCGGGCGTGGGAGGTTCGGCTCGTGCCTACTGCGGAGGCATCGCTGTGAGTGAAATCCGAACTGGAGCTCGCGCGGACTCGCAAGAACAACGTGCGTGCGCCGCCAAACAATGCGCCCAGGGACTTCTGGCGCTTCGCCGGGTCACCAACGCTCGACTTCGCGCAGATGCAGCCCCACGTTCTGGTCGCCAATTGTCGCCACGGTGTCCAGGACGCCTTTGACGCGGATCTCCGTTTCCCCGACCAACGGAGCTTCACGCTCCGTTCGAACGCTGATCTCCCCGGATGCGTCGCGAATCGAATAGATCTTCGTCGCAACAAACGGAAGCTTGAGCACGTTCGTCACCCTCCCGCGAACGCGGACTTCTTTCGCCGAGTACTTCTGCGGATTCGCGAGGAGATCGCCAATCTTCGTGAACCCAATCCCGAGTTGGCTGCAACTTGGCAGCAGGAGCACGGTTAGCACAGCTCCCAACGCCAACGGTCTACACTTCATCCTGACAACCATGAGGTCCCTTGTCTGTCCTTTCGCTTTCAACGATTCAACGGTCCGGCTTGCCCATTCCCGCCGCGCTCTTCCAAAACGAAAACGATTCCTCAGAAATCGCATGGATCCTCGCCTGCGCTTCGCTCCAGTACACCTCCTGCAGCGCCCGAAAAAAGGCCTCTGCATGCCTGCTGAAGCCAATCGTCCGCATGCAAGCGAGAATGCGCGTCATGCGGAGATGATTGTGGTTCCCTGGAGTCATCCAGTTGGAGGCTCGTGATTCGAACTGTTCCGAACAATGCACCTTTGGTTCATCGCCTGAACCATCGAGTTCGAAACCGTAGAAGCGGAGCATCGTCTCCACCGACCGGACGAAGGCATTTCGCAAGTCTTGCCTAGAGCGAAATGCCGCGATGGCCTCGGCATCCAGCACCGGAGCGCTGGGATTGACTGGGCTGTGTTTGCGGAGAGGAAACATCCACTGAATATAGTCGTGCGTGTGCTCCAGCTCGTCGAAGCTCCACGCCTGGATGTCGGCAAGCCGTCGTCCGCGGTTGTCGGCAATCACACCTGAGTAGAATCCAACCAGGTTGCTTTCCTCACCGCAAGCTGCGTCATCGTCGGTCATCGACTCGTGCATCCCTTGAATTGGGGTATCGTCGGCCGTGCGGCGACGCGTCCACCTCGGAACAGCCGTCCCACATCAGGCCGAGGGCAAAGGCGCACCGGCAACAGTGCCGCGTTCATGTCCGATGGCGCTAGGTGCCTCACCTGGTCAGCTTCCAGGATCAGTATAACCCCCCTCTTCGATGGTAGGCCAAGTTCCAAGAAGCCCAGCGGGTCCACAAAGTGCCGGCCGCTTGTGCTCCTCTTGGTTAGGTCTCATTAGATTTGGGCCGGGGTTCAAAATGATCAAAATGAGGGGCACATTGACAAGCTGATTCGATGTATGCTTATTGTTCCCAGTGTTTTAGTGAGGAAACGGACAAAACGATGGCAAAGTGCGCATACCCTTCCTGTGATGCCGACGCCGTAGCGAGCGACAAGGGGGGGAACTGCCCGATCTGTGGGGGGCCAATGCAGGCCTGCGGCCGCTGTGGAACCCTAAACCGCAGCTTGGCGCGACAGTGCCGATCTTGCTGTGGCCCCTTTAAATACCGGGACGTCCTCACCGGGGTCTATTCTTCAGTCGTCAAGAAGTGGCCCACTCCAGACAAACGTTTATTCACGCAAGAGCGATTCTGGGTGACGCCGGTTGCCTTTGGCGGGTGGCTTTGGCTGCTTTCAGCGGAAGGGCAACTTTCGCGGTATTCGCCCTTCTCTGGCTCCCTGGCACCCATAGTCCACCTGGGAGAGGAGTATGGCCGTGCCGCTCCCATGGCGTGTGGTGAGATGCCCGCTGGCGACAAATGGACGCAGCCTGCTATCGTCGCCCTTTCTCAACGAAGCATCGTCGCGGTGGGAATGATTGACTCGCGGGAACTCAAAATCGATCTGGAATCTGATGAAACGGCTGTGGCCGACTTCACCAAGGAACCTTGCGGCGTCGATGCCGGCGACAAAGAGGCATATCTGCTCACTCGGCGGAATGCCCACACCCATTTGGCCACAGCGAGCCTTGTCTCGGGCAAAGTGGAAAGTAGGATCGAACTCCCCGAAAACCGCCTCGCCGGACCATTCCGTTGCGGAGGGTATGTTTATACCTATTCAGAGACTCAACTGCATGTCGTGACTGCCGGGCAGGTGCGGTCGTATCCTTTCCCGACTGGCTTCAAGGCCTCTTTGGAAACGAGGGACCAGACATTGCACCAAGCCTTCGGCCGCCTTCCATTCATGGTGAGAGGTTCATCCTTCTACATCCCCGGCAAGCAGGGCGGACGCCCCGTGTTTTTCATGCAAAAAGGTGGGCGTGCTGCCTCCGGCGCGGCTATCATACCTGTCGCGGGTGAAGCCACATATACTCAGGACGGCATAGGGAGACCGGTGCTTGCTCAAGAATCCTCCATTTCGGTTCTTGAGGACGCCGTAAGTCGCGTTGCCGCGCAGGATGACCAACTGAGCGCAATGTACCCAGCGCTCGCGGTTGACGGCATAATAGTCGGAATGGCAGAACCTTCTTCATCCTCGCTTCGGCTCAGGATCTATCACGGCGCCACGCGTGCTGATTTCCTCGTTCAAAAAGAAAGTTTCCGTGAAAGCGTTGGGGTCTACGCCCTCGGCAACTCGCTGACGTTTTGTTCGACATTGAAGGACACAACTGTCGGGATCTACTCATGGATCTGCTGAAAAGATGTCTGATTCTCGTCCCAATGGCTGTTGCCGCTTGGGCGGGGCCAAAGTCAGCGGTGCTCATCGACCGGTCGGGCAGTATGAAGCCGTACTACCGGGACCATGTCGTCCGCCAGTTAAGCGACACGCTTCTCGAAGCGCTGCGGGCACAGAGTGAGGATGTCGCAGTCTACGCGTTCAGCGAGCGTACCCAGCGAGTTAAGGGGTTGGAGGACGTGGAGCAATTGCCCTTCGGTGACAGCACATTGTTGGACAAAGCTCTTGAGCGCGCTGTACAGGACGGCATCGAGGTTGTCTGGATGATTACCGACAACATTCAAGACGCCCCCGGCAGTACCGACACCGGCGATACCGAGCAGTTCTACAAGAAACTGCGTAGTGATGCGGTGGAGAAAGTGACCATCTTCCCGCTACGTCAGCCCGCGGGCCGCCCCGGTCTGGTGATCTATGCATTGTTGAAGAAGGATGGAGACAGCGACCTGTACGAACGGGAATTGGCGGGATTCCATAGCCGCGCGGCGGGAATCCTCCGTACGGATGCCCTACGGATGAAACCCTTAGATAGAGACACGGTTGGCATCAGTTGGGTGCGCGCAAATGTCAATCCGCGCACCAGCCTGATTACCTATGACACGGGAAAAGCCGTTAGGGAATCATCGAAGTCAAGTTCAAGTCCAAGTTCGACCACATCGAGATTTCAGACTCCTCGATTGACGTCGTCAAACGAGAGGCGTCATTTGGCAAGGACTCCCTCGTATATCCGGAGAGGCAGAACATCGACATTAGCCCTCGAACCGTCGAAAGGCTCGGGCCAGGTGATGAGACCGAGCAGGTTTACAAGATCGATGTCGATCTCGGCAAGCTGAAGCTTCGCAACGATCTGGCGTCGTTGTGGAAAGCGGCGTGGGTGAAATCGAGCGAAGACGCGACGCTGCAACTGAGCTTCGTCATCCACGTGCCACAGAAGAACTTTCGACTGCGACCGAAGTTTTTGCAAGAGTTCCACGCCGCGACACTCCAGGAGGCCAAGGACACTGGCAAGGTCTATGCGGTAGACCGCCTCCCCAGTCTAATGAGCGAGGCCGTTACTGCGGTACAGGTGAACAGCCCCGTTGTCTTCCGGGTTCGATACCCGCCGTACCCGACATTCCTTTGGCTAACCGTGTTTGCGCTTGTGGGGTTGGCAATCGTCGGCCTGTTTGTGGGAGTCAAGCGCGCCACGGCCATGGCAATGCGCGGCAACTGGGATGTCGAGGCGAGGACCCAGGCAGGCGTATCATTGGGCGGTTCCGTGGAGAGCAATGGCAACGTGTTGGTCCAGCGCGACATCGCAGGCCGCGTGGAACAGGCCTATTTCGTGCCTGCGGTGGGTGCGCGAATTGTCCAGCCACCTGTGGCTCAGGTGCGATTGAGCGATGGTCAGGAAGTCACGGTTGAAGTCAGCCGCAGACTGGTGATAATGACGTTCAAGGCGAAAAGGAGCGCTGCGGCAACGACTACTCCGGCTGCCGCGACACCTCCCAGAAGGAGATGAACTACAATGCCCGCACAACAAGGCGTCAAAGATGTCAAGCCGCTCGTCATAGCGGTGTTTACAGTATTCTGTCTGGCCAACATCTTTCTGTTGGTCATCTCGCTGTTAATCGCCTTCAAGAACAGCAAACTGCAGCCCATTCCAGAAGATGTTGGGCTCGGCGTCCGGATGCTAATTTTTCTCATCGGAGCCGGGCTGAGCTGGGCGCTCGGACGTTGGCTCTACATGCGAATGGTTGAGGGTCAAGTCAAGGCGTCGGAGTCGGCCACTGCCGCGCTAGTCTTGCTGTTCTATCTACTCTTGACCTTTGCCGGCTTGGCGTTCCTTGGTGGATTCAGTTGGATCTGGCAGGCTGTGTTTCTGATCCTGTTGGTGTTAATGACTTTGCTGGGCTTGAGCCGCGTTATCGGCATGCGTTCAGCGATTTTTGTTTTAGTCATCTGCCTCCTGGCGGGGGTGACGCTTTTCTTTCTAATGAGCTGAAAAGGGGGAACTACAGATGTTTCCGGCGAACATGGTCCATCAACCCATTCGACCTACCTTGTACATAGGACTCGGCGGCACCGGCAAGGAGGTTTTGTTGCGCCTCCGTCGGAGATTCTACGAAAGATTCAGAACCGGCGTTTTGCCATGTACGCGCTTTCTTTGGATGGATACCGACACGCGCGACCTCGATGCGCGGGGCAAAGCGTTTGATGCGGCCTTGAGCAGTGTCGCGTTTGAGGAGCAGGAGAAGGTCGCGCTTCTCAATGGCACGGTCGGTGAAGCCGCCACCGATATCTTCCGGAACCGGCAAAAGTGGAGCTATATCCACAATTGGCTATATGACGAAGTGGAAACCTACGGCCGCGAGATTTCGAACGGCGCGGGAGGTGTGAGAGCTGTCGGCCGGTTGATGTTCATGACGAACTTCACCAACATTGAATCTGCCGTCAAACGTGCGCTGATGGGGCTTCGCGAAGCGACAACCCTCGTCGAAACGCAGAGATTCTACGGGGAGCACGGTCTCGGCGAGGCCGATATGGACCCCAACGGGCTTCCAATGGTCTGTGTGGTTTCCTCGGTCGCTGGTGGCACCGGGGCGGGCACTCTACTGGACCTAACGTTTCTGCTGCGGTATCTCGAAGGCACGGTGCAGGGGTTGGACAGCATCGCATCCTATGTGTTCCTGCCAAATGTATACTACTCCGACGCCAATGCTGGCGAGCGTGCGGGCCGCTCTTACGGCAATGCCTACGCCGCGCTCAAAGAACTTGACCATTTCTGTCTCCGCATCGCTCGGGAAGGTGCTGCACAAGGCGGCGGGGTGGGTATTGACTTCGACGTGACTTGGCAGGACAAACGGCCCCTCAAAGTCACGGGGCCTCCGGATAGCGTGACGTACCTATTGGAAATGCGGAACACGGCCGGTGTCTCGCTCGCCTCGGACAATCGAGGTGAGCTGTTTTCCATGCTCGCTGAGAGCCTCTATCTAGACCTGCTGCCTGGCCCATTCGCTTCTGCCAAGCGTTCAGACTATTCTAACATCGTCCAGTCATTAGCTGGGCCGGCGGGCGTGAACAGCGAAACAGGCGGTGTCAAGTTGCCGCAGACTTTCTCCCGCCGCTTTGCCAGTTGTGGCCTCTCGAAGATCGAGGTGCCGCAGGACATGATCCGCGCGGCGTGCGCAGCACAGTTGGGCGCGGATGTTGGGGCCTATCTTCTGCGGGACCTGCCCGACCAAAATGTCGGAATGGAGGTCCGCAACGATATGGCTCACGCGGAGTTAGACCGCGATGGCATCCCATCATTGTTCAAAACGGAATGGAAGAGCTTAATCGACGGCGCAGTGGAAGATGTCTTCCGCCGGTCGGCCATCAAGCAGCCGGCAGATGTCGTGGAGATTGGCGTCAAACTGGATGATCTGGAGAAAAAACTCACCTATGCTCTTGGCAATGACAGGGTGAAATGGGGTGACGCGATTAAGCATCTGCGGAACCAGAGCGGACCGGTCGCCGAGGATGCCAAGAGACGATGCGAGACCCTTCTGCGGGAACGCGCTCTGGAGAACCCCGCTCGTGGTCTCAACACCGCCATGCGTGATGGCGGCTACCTGGACGAGTGCATCGCCGGGCTGAAGGCTCTTGGCTCGCCTGAGGAGGCGGGGGTTCCAGCTGCCTTCCCAAGCAATCGAGACGCGTCGGCGAAGGACGCCCTTGCGTGGACTGTCGTCCGTAAGGATCTGCTTGATGAGATGACGCAGGCGATGACCGGCTTCACAGTCAAGGCGCTCGGCGCCTCCGATTGGACACTCAGCATTTTGGTCGGTAGGTTGAAAGACGCGGCCAAGCAGGTGCTTCTGTGTCAGGCTGAAGCCTGTCTGTTCGTGGAGGCCAATAAGACGGCCTTGGCCGTGATTAAACTCCTCGAGCAAAGGAAGAAGGATCTCCAGAAGTTTGTCGAATTTGCTCAGATCTATGCGAGGGAAAGCGCGGATCGGGCTGCGGACCTGCAAAATGTTGAGTCTGCGACCCAGGTGCTGATCTTCCGGCTCTACGACAAGACAAAGCACTGGGAGTCGTATTATTGTCTCGGCCGGGACCAGGACAGTGGCGACTCGCTGAAGGTGGATTCCGAGAAGGAATACGCAAAACTGGCCGGCGTCATAGGCACTAACGCTGGTATTCTCGACATGGCGGCGAGCCTTGAGAGAGAAGGCCGGGCGGCCCTGTCGAAGAAGATCGACAAGTACTGCGAAGATCGCTTTGCGGACGATTTCCGGGCAAACCCGCGCGCCGTGGACGTACTGGAGCATCCGTTCATGCAAGGACGCCGCCGCCAAGAGTTCCTGCAACGTCTTGTGAACGCGGCATTACCCATGCTGAGACAGAACCCAAGGTTGGGTGCCATGAAGGCCGAAATCGACCATGTCGCCTATCTGGGAGTGGCGGATCCAGAGGTCCCAAAGTACAAAGAACTCAAGGACGAAATTGACAATTTGTTGCACGGCAGAGCTGGCCAAGGGTACCGTGTCGAAGCTCATGCCACCGGTAATCCGGCCGAAGTCTATCTCTACCTGTCCGATTACGCCTTCTCTTTGCCATTGCTGCCGATCATCGAGCACGATGCACACACGGCCTACTGGGACTTCTACGACCGCATCAACCAAGCCGGCGCGGGCAACGCCCAGCAGTTGATCCCGCTCCACCTCTCCAAACGTTGGGAAGGGAAGTTTGAAGACCTCAAGGTCTACGACGATCAGGAGGCGGACACGTTGCGGGAGGTCATCTCGATCGTGCTCTTCGGCCAAATGCTCAAAGTGCTCATGCTCAAAGAGCAGAAAGGCCTTCATTTCTATTACTATATGTTGGGCCAACCCTTCAGCCGGCCGGAGCCAATTGGACCGAGGCGGCAGGTTATCGCAAGCCTGCTCCAGGACTCTAAGCTGCGGAAAACGCTTAACGCTGCGATTGAACAGCGCGAGAACTCGCTTACCAGCACACCGGAACGATTGGTTGTGTACCACCGGGCAGTTCAGGCGGCCGCAAATAGTCCGGAACTGATCCGGAAGACGCCGGACGACCTGTTACTGGGCCAGAAGCTTGTCAAACTCCGCGAAAAGGGGGTGGCGGCCCTGCAGCAGGATCTCGACAAAATTACCAAGATCGATCAACCATTGCGCTACGAGTATCTGCGGAAACTCGAAAACTCGGGCATCGAATGGGTACTCGATGCATATCCGGCCATCCAAGACATTGATGTGTGGGAACTTCCCATCTGAGGTGTTCTGAATGCGCTTCGGTGGTCTTGGGTGTGTCGCGATATGACGGGGCTTCTACCAATTCGGCCCACTTTGTACATCGGTCTCGGTGGTACCGGCAAGGAGGTTTTGCTGCGCTTACGCCGACGGGTTTGTGATGAGTTCGGAACCCAAACCTTACCTTGGACCCGCTTCCTCTACATCGATTGCGATGATTCCGCCATGGGAGTGTTCCGCTTGATGATCGATACTGGCAACTCGTGCGCAAGAAGCTTGGGAGGATCTGTAGCCTGATGATCACGTGTCCGATTTGCCGTATATGGCTGGTCAAGGACGGAGATAACTACTGCTCGCTCTGTGGTCACAAGTTCTTCAGCCTGGATGTTTCCATCACTCCCGGTCGGTTCCTGCACGAGGATTTACCTCCTCCTGCGGCGCTCGTCATCGAAAATCGCTCCACGCAGAACGAAGTCACAATAGAGCGCATCGTCTCCACGCAGCCGTGGGTCTCGTTGGACCTTAGCTCGACCGTTTTCCCGCTGGCCCTCAAGCCGTTGCAGAAGAGAATTGTCGAGGTCACTGTCGAGACGCTCGATGCAGATGACGAATACGCGACGGCTACAATTGAGGTGGAATCCACCGCCGGAAGTGAGAAGGTTTCCATCGAGGTTCTTCCAACTCCAGACCTGGAGATCGACACCGGTGAATACGAAATATACCTGGATGGAATGAACTCGGAAGCAACATTTGCCAACATCACCGTGAACAGCGGAGTGGTGACGGTGAAGCGGATATTGGCCGAGCCCGAGGAATGGGTCAAGGTCGAACTAGTCGAGAACCTCTCATTTCCGATCCAGCTAGACGCACGCGGGCGAAATCGGTTGGAGACTCGCCTTATCTTGGACGAGAGTAAACTGCGGCAGATTTCGCAGAGCTTCCCCGCGACGCATGAGGGTGTCCTGCGAGTGATCTGTGATGAGTTTGAGCGTGCCGAGCCATTTCGGGCGAAATGCTGGAAGCCAGCAGAACTCACTATATGGGAAGCGGGACATCAGTTTGAAGTTTTGCTGGGAAGGCCGTCGAAGCTGACACTCACTCTCCAGAACAAGGAGCCACGTGACACGTCCGGCGGTAAGGGTAACGCTGCGCTGCTTATACAATCCATTCGGTGGGAGACTCTCGACGGTCAGCCTGTCGACTGGATTCTGCCGGCGACTGACCTAACCTATCCGATCAGAATCGAAGGCGGAACCTTTCATCGGATCGACTTCACTGTTAACACCTTGAACGCGGCAGGCCTCTCGGAAGGCCGGCACAGCCTGCGCTGCGTTCTTGAGACCAATACTGGCAGCGGGCAGGAAGTTGCTCGCTGTGACATCAAGGCGAGATCTGTTTCTGTATATGACGGGGTCTTGGCGATCGATTTCGGGACCAGCAACACCTGTTGCGCCATCTTGCACCGCGAGGCCAACGATCACGAGATGGTGCCTCTCGATGCGCACAATAGCGCCAAGCCCACCACCGCGCCGACAGTGTCGTACTACCTGTCGGAACAGGTGAACGGTTCGCGCAATCTAAATATTGGCGTTTATGCCGACCAGTTGGCAGCTGAACCGAAGGTGGTGCAGAGCACGGTCCGGTCGCCGAAGCGCTACCTCGGCAAAACGAAGGACGAGCACCCTTTTGAAGTGCGGTTTTTCGAAACACAGGAGTACGCGACGCTCTCCACTCAGCAGGTAGTCACCGACTTCCTCTTGCAGGTGAAACACTCGGCAGAAGAGAAGGGGCGAGCGGTTTTCCGCCGGTTCATCATCACCCATCCAGCGCGGTTCCGAACAAGACAATTGAAGGACTTGCGGGCGGCTGTTACCGGGGCCTTTGGCGCGGACTGCGACGTAACGACACTACAGGAGCCGGTTGCTTCAGCGCTCGACTTCATCGTAAGCAGCAAGGCGACGGTGCGCGACCACTATGTCCTGGGCGTGTTTGACTTCGGAGGCGGCACAACCGACCTCAGCTTGCTGGCGGTCACGAATTCACGGATCGACGATCTTCTTTCGATCGAGGTCCAAGTCGTTGCATCCGCTGGAAAGTGGTTCGGCGGCGAGGACCTCACCCACTTTATTCTAAACAAAGCTCTCGAAAAGGCTAAACAACTTCTGCCTCAAATGAAAATACCGCAACCGGCTGAGTTGCTTTGCGATGAGCATCCGTTAATGGATCAAAGCCTGGTCCTGATGGCTAGAACAAACCGACTGCGGCTGTGGCAGTGGAGCGAACTCATCAAGCCGCCACTGTTTGATAAGGGCCACGCGCTGACCGTAGAAGATCTGCCCTTCAGGTTGGACCTCTTTCCAGAACTCAAGCTTCAGACGTTCACGCCGGCGGGAGCCGCCGACGTTGGGTTTCAGTTTGAAATTCTGAAGCCGAATAGTACCGACGTGCTCGCCTATCTCGAATCCGAATTGCGCGTCCTCTGTGGCATGTTGAGGGGACTAGTGCAACGGAGCGGCCTCAGCAAGCTCGACTGCCTTCTGATGTCTGGAAAGTCGTCTGCAATTTCCAAAGTGGGCGATGTACTTCAAGAGGAATTCCCCGAGACGGAGATTATCCGATCGGAGGAACCCAAAGAATGCGTTGTTCGGGGCGCGTGCATTCTGGAAAAGATCGGATTCGCTGGCGAGGTAGCACTCAGCATCCTCGGTGGCAAGACGACCATCTCGCGCCTGGGCCTGGAAGGAAACGTCGAAGGCCAGAAGGTATTTCGGGAGTGGATCGCTGCTGGAGTGCCAATTCCGCCGGAGGGCTTGATCGTCTCTCGCGCCCACTTCTTCAGCCGACAACCCATCGAGATCCTTGAAAATGACAGCGATGAAGATTGGCGCAGCAGGATGAAGGAACAAAACCCGAATATCGAAGCGCAAGGCGTATACGAATTGGTGGACCCACCGGAATGGTTGCCCGCTGGCGCGAAGAGGCCAGGACGTTTGGAACTCAGAATCTCACCCGAGTACGCGGTGAGCCTAACGGGCCATGTCGACGGGTGCCCCGATCCTCTCCGTTACCGATATCGAAACTGAAGCGGGCAAGCAATGGTCAGACGATTCTCAAGAAGCACAGGAGAACAATTATGAAGATGGTTCGTACCGCCTGCGTTTTCGCAGCGCTCCTGGTGTTGACCGGATGGGCACTGCGAGCTCAAGAGCCTCTGTTCGGCTCAGATCCCGCTCCAAAAAGTAGTAGTCAGTCAACTAAGGTCTCACCTACGAATGGAACATGGAAAATCCTGATCTCCAGGAAGGGAACGACTAGGCTTATCAGAATCGTAGGATGGGGGCCGGAGAAGAACATCAAGGCGGTGGATCTGGAATGCTCGCAGGACGTAAAGGCAATGCAGAACGTGGCATGGGTCATTGCGAGGGGTGAGTGCTTATTGAAGTTCAAACCTGACGGGGGCATAGGAAGTGCGCCCCTGAAATTCATGGTGGAGGCAGCGGCATTGGAATCCTCCAGGCTTGGTAGTTCCGCCAGTGAGGATCAACTCGCTAAAGCAGATCAGAACCCCGTTAGAGTTACGATTACATTGGCGGGCGTGCAGGCTTCCGGGTCCGATGCTGGATCAAGCCCAAAATCAGGTTCGGCATTGGCGGACCAGCTTCGCCCGGCTCTTCTGATCTTCTGTATTGCCTTGGTCGTCGCCATTATCATATTGTTGCTATTTCTCAAATACAAAAACCCGAAACCCGCTGCGACCGGCCGAACCGGAAAGGACGAATTCGATGAGGACGACACGAATCGTAGCCCCCGTCAGACTCGCTCAGACTCTCCACCGATAGGCAAGGCTCCTATTCAGGATGTTCTGCGACAAAAGGAAAGATCCCTGAACGTCGAGCCATTCGTGCAAGAGACGTCCGTCGAGAAGACACTAAGAGAGCATGCAAAGCTACTGCTCGCTCTAAGTTCGAAGGATCAGGACCTCGAGACACAGATTAGCGAGGTTGCAGAACAGTGCGTTTCAATGTTGAGCCAAAGCACACGGCAGGCGAACGAGTCGCAATCGGAGATCCGCAACGATACAAGCCAGCGCATGTATGAGGTAGAGAACAGGATTGGAACAGTCCAGGGACAGCTAACTGAACACCTCGCGAGTCAGTCTTCTAGGCTGCAGGATCTCTTTAGGGACTTGCCTGCCCTTTCAGAGTTAAGTAAAACCGCGCGCGTCATCGACAAGTCAGAATTGTCACGGCTCGAGGACAACCTCGTGTCTGCTGCCAGGCACAGTGCGCTACCGAGTGAGAAGCTTGAGGCATTGCGGGACCAGAGTAGCGGCCTGCTCGACGCTATTCAGGAATTCGCCCGCACTGCCCAGAGTTTTGGTAGAGACCATGCCAAGAAACGTCTCACGCGAGTCATTGAGAGTGCGACGGTTGTCAACCATGAGCTTGTCAACCTGGGCCAGCTGGCAGCGACGCAGAAGCACGGCTTTTTTGTGGAGATGTCTTTGCTTGAACAAAACCCGTTGGCGAAGGACCTCGCAACGGCGCTTACTCGAGAGACGACGAAATTAGGTGACCCCGAGGGGTACTATTTGAAGAAGCTGGAGGCACTTAGGGCTCACGCATGCGTCGCTGGAATCGACTTGGCGGATCTGGATATCGACGCCGAACGCAGGAACGCCGGACTGCAGCAAGCACTGGCCAAATTACTCCAGACGCTGGGGATGACACCAATTGATCCGCGCCAGAATGACAAGCTACAGGCGGCAGAGCACCAAGTTGTACAGTTCGTACGCCGAGTCCCTGGTGTGCAGCCCGGCGCAATCGCCCACACGATGGCCAGAGGGCTCCAGCGCGGGGGCGAGGTGGTCCGCAAAGCATCAGTGTTGCTTTATGAGTAGCCCAACTGACTTTTCAAGCCTATGAAATGTGCTAAGTGCGATAGTGAGCCGCCCGCAGGGGAACTTCGGTGCAGCAGTTGCGGTTCCGCAGTGAGCCACCTTTCTCCGGGCGAGATGGCGCCAAGACTCCAGCAGACGCGCGTCGTCGAGCTAATCTCGAATGCGCCGCCAGGGTTACTCTGGCTTGCAGAGAAAGGCAGCAATCACGAGCGAATCTTTATCACGGAGTACGAACCCAGAGGTGGCGGAAAGGCCTTCCTGCGGGATTTTAATCTTTGGTCTCAGAGACTAAAGGCCCTCCCGGCGGACCTGCTGCCTGGCCTAGATACTCGATATGTGCACGAGGAGCGTCTGTTCCTAGTCTTCGATGCGCCAGCAGGGCAATCTGCAAGAAAGGTCATGGACTCTGGGCGTACAGCAATTACTGGTCCTGAGTTCCTGCAGCGTCTGCTCATCCTGGTACAACAATTCGCGCAGGCAAGCTCAGGCTCCTCGCATGGTTGGATTCGAGCTGAGACGGTCACGGTGTCGGATGGCAAGCTGCTTCTCGGCCCGCCAGCATTCGCTCCGGGTGAAGCTGCAGACCCACAATCGGATCTCAAGGAGTGCGCGCTGCTGGCAGCCCAGTGGGCCGGGATACCATTGCGGTCTTTGGATGCCGATGCAGAGCAATGCAATCAGCTTCGGAAAGCAGAGGACTGGACGCTGGCTTCGACGATCGAATGGATGCTGTTCTGCAAAGATCGAGTGCCACAGTCTGCTGGGCAGGTACTAGAGTTTCTTCGGGAAGCAGTAATCGCACCGAAGGGTGATTCAGAGAAAGACATCTCCACGGCGCTAGATGCTCTGAAAAGACTTTATCAGCGATCTGGTTCCTCAATCGTCAAGATCAAGATCGAGCAAACCGAGGAGCGGCTCTCGAAGATCAGGAAAGCCATCCAGTCTCAGCCGGAGGAAATAGCGGCACCTGCGACGGCACCGGTACCTAAGCCAGATCCGAAAGCACGACCTGAGCCGACGCCCGAAGTCCAGGCCAAACCCAACCCAGCGCCTAAACCTGAGCCAGTGCCAGTGCCGCCTCCAGAGCCAACGGCTGGGCCAGCGCCTAAGGTTGATCCTCCTCTCCCTCCCCCGCCGCCACCCAAGAAGTCCAACGGGCGGTGGAAGGTCGCGTTGGCTGTCGGGCCAATCATCGGAGTATTCGGAATTTACTACTACATGGCCAACGCGGCTGTGCGGGAGTTCAACGATTACTTCGATAAACAAGTGATCATCAATAGCAATGGGCCCAGCGCGTACTCCGTCTATCAGAAGACCATGCGCGAGAAAGGCCCTGAGAGCAGCGCAATCAAATCGATGAACAACAAGGCGCTGCCGGTGCTTCAGAGAATCAGCAAAGACGCCTTCGATTCTTGGTACAAGGATAGTGAATTGAGCAAGCCCCCCGAGCGCAGGGCACCCGGCGAGTTGGCGCTGACAACATGGGCCGAAATGGCTCAAATCCAGGAGTGGCTGTCGAGCATCGAGAAGAGCCCACTCTCAAATGCCCGGCTGGCTTATGCCAGGGGCATGGCGGCCTTGAACCGTCGCGCTTGGGATGAGGCTCGCCAGCAGTTTGAAGAATCTCTTCGCAGCCAGCCGAACTGGTCTCTGGCGCTGAATGGACTGGGCAAAGCTTATTTCGGTAAAAGGCAATACGACATGACCGAGAAATATTATCGGCAGGCCAGCGAAGCTGACCCGTCGTGGTATTTCCCGCACTCAAATCTAGGCACCTTGTACCGGGATGTCCTGAAGAACTTTGAGGCTGCTGAGCGCGAATATCGGGCGGCCATTCAACTGGATGCAAGTCGCGCCTCATTTCATTTCAACCTCGGACTGCTCTATTACATGCACGGGAAGCAGTATTGGCCGTCAGCTTGTTCGGAGCTTCGCACGGCACTCAGTTCCTCTGGCAGAAGTCTCACGCCCTCTGATGTGAACCTCGCCACGCTGCGGAGAGATAAGGCCTGCCAGGGGCAATAGACCATGCCGGTACAACGCCGATCACCGTCCGCGGCTCACCGATACATCAACCGCTACTTCTGGTGGATCCAGGGGTTGCTCTTTGGCTGCCTTCTAATCTTGCTCTTTCTGCTTTGGCGGACTTTCAATCCGCCCTACGATCTGATCATCAGGAACGGGCGGGTCTTCAACGGCGAACGGTTCTTGACTCTGCCGAGGGACGTCGGCATTCGCGAGGGCAAGGTGGCGGCAATCGGGTTCCTATATGGCATCTCAGCAAGAGAAACCATCGACGCGCGTGGGCGCGTCGTCGCACCGGGCTTCATTGATACTCACGTGCATGTCGAAGCAAGCATGGTCTTGGGTCGGCCCTTTCGCGCGCCGAACTTCCTTAAGATGGGCGTAACCACAATCGTTACGGGCAATTGCGGAACATCTCACCAGCGGTTGCGCGAAATTCTCGATTCGCTGGACAAAACGGGCGGGCATGTGAACATTGTGACTCTTGTGGGTCATAACACGATTCGGGAACAGGTGATGAGGCAGGAGCCCGAACACCCATCGCCCGTGCAACTTCGAGCCATGGAGGCTCGGGTCGAGGATGCAATGCGTGCGGGTGCCTTTGGGCTCTCGACCGGCCTGCAATATGCTCCGGGAATCTATTCAGACAGGGCCGAGGTTGTTGCACTCGCGGAAGTGGCCAAACGCTACGGCGGGATCTACGCAACTCACGTGCGGGACGAAGGTAATGGACTGATGAATTCCTTGGAGGAAGCGGTCGATATCTGCAAGAGGGCGCAGATACCACTGCATGTATCGCACCTGAAACGGGCATCCAAGCGGGACTGGGGGAAGATGCCGGAGGCGCTTGCCTTCTTGGACAGCGAACGCCCTAATCTGCCCGCCCTGACTCATGACGTTTACGCTTACACACGCAGCTCCAGTTCTCTAGACCTCTTGTTGCCGTCGGACTTTCGAGGCATGCTGGCGCAGTCGCACAGTATTGTGGGTGATCCTGTCAGACGAAAGCGCCTGGTCCAAGGGATGCTAGAGCAGTTGAAGTCAGAGGGATTCACCGACTACCGCTTCGCACGGATCGCCTGGTTTCGTGACGAGCAGTTCTGGGGCAAGGACATTCCTGATCTTGACATACCGGCCCCGTGGCGTGAACAGACCGCCTGGGTGCGTGACATTATCAAGGATCGGGCTCTGGCTCAAGATGTTCAAAATGTGCTGTATGTCTTTACGCACGGCGGCGCCCAGATGATCTATGAGGTGATGGACGACTCCGACATGATCGCAGCGTTGAAAGACCCTCACTCCTGCGTCGGCACCGACACCGGTGTCTGGACTCCCGAAAGGGCAACTTCCCACCCACGCAGCATAGGCAATTTCCCGAAAATCATCGGTGAGTTGGTGAGAGATGGAAAGATCGATCTCGACGTGGCTTTACGCAAAATGACGTTAGAGCCTGCTACGATCTTCGGCCTCTCTGATCGGGGAAGGCTGGAGGAAGGTATGCCGGCCGATTTGGTCGTATTCGACCCCGACACGGTTTCGGGTCCGGCGGACTACAACCGGCTCGAAGACCCCCGCGGAATTGAGTATGTTCTAGTGAACGGAAGGGTCGTAGCGAAATATGGCAAAGTCGAGGCTAGCTTCCCAGGAAAAGTCATCCGGAGACGGAATGAAAGCCCACTCAACATCGTGGAGGAACCACCCGCCCCTGTGGAAAAATCGGATGTCAGGACCGATCCGGCGGCTGCCAAGAATCACGCCGTTGTTTCTGAAGATAACAAGAAGCGAGCAAAGCAGGCGCACGCGCGTAAGGGCGGGAAGCGCGTCACCCGTTAAGCCACTTATACTGCGTTCGCACGGCGTTGCCACAGGGAGGAGCTTTTGCTGGGGTCCTCTGTTTCTCTTTTGTGATCCGTGAGCACGAGTACTTTCGTTTCCCCGAGACGGGAGGTCGATTGGTCGATTCGTCAAGGCGGACATGAGGACGTTCAAACGTCATCCAAGGAGATATTGTGTTATCAAGTACTTGCAGGCGGAGAAATAGTTGGAAGTCGTCTTTTTGGGGAGCCAATTTCATTTTCCCCGAAAGTTCAATCCCCAGGAGTTAACGCCGGCGCCCTACGTGCGTCCGTCCCCTCATCGCGCAGTATCCCCAATCATACTGGACATTTCCGGACGATCCTCCTTCTCTGCACCGCGGTTCGGAGAGCCGGTGCAGGCGCCCCGGCGCACCCGTTTTTTTCCCTTGGAGCCAGCCGCCCAGCAACACCGGTAACAAGCTCCCGCAGCCTCTCCAAAAAAGAAAAGGCCCTGGAAGCCCCGGCAAAGCGATTGCCGCCGTTGCTGGAGCGCAGGGGAGTCACCGATGGTTCCAGTGGCACTCGCTGCCGGCGGCCGTGCTTGGCGAGGCAAACACCAGCACCGCACCGCCTCTGCCGACTGTCCCCAGCCCCCTGCATCACCAAACCATCTCCACTCTCGGTGCCCGACCACAGGTCGCATATGACCGCGCGTGTTGCTGGATTTGCTCAAATGTAGGGGTGAGTTCCCCTGCTGATGCGGTTCATATGCCTGTTACCTTGCGCTGCACGGGGCACGAAAACCCCAGGGGGTGGAGGCCTAAGGCGGTGCAGCCGCTGCGTGTTAGAGGCGGCGGGCGAGGGTACCAAAATGGCGGACCACTTTTCGCCAATCTTTCGCCCCGCCTTTCCCTCTTCAGCGATCATCTCAGAACGGTCCTCGCCGTCA
>OCZT010002475.1_pt1 | contig 19077 bp, 15 predicted proteins | sample 1539031 | NCBI WGS metagenome assembly OCZT01 (sample SAMEA3539308, study PRJEB22396) | soil metagenome | biome: tundra; feature: field; material: soil | place: USA | collected 2010-05 | depth 0.15 m | reverse complement strand
GGGACGGAACCAACCAGCGGATCGCGCCGCGGATGATGCGATGGACGTAGAGCACCGGCAGCCACACCGGATTGGCGCCATAGCTTGCCAGCATATAGCGAGGGTTCGGAAAGAGATGTTGCCAGACGAACTCGAGGCGCGAACGCCAGCCCGACAGCGTTCGGAGGTTCGATAGCTCGACGTCGATCGTTCGCATTGACCCGCCGAGAAATGCCGTCGAAGGTTCCGTGTCGGCGGTCGTGAGGGCCTGCAGGGTCTGGGGTGACACCTGTGTTCCAAACGCCTCCTCGGCCGACTCGAGCCCCTTGAGGCAAATCGCGCGTGTGCGCGTGCGCGATGCGAGCTCTTGGAACTCTCGCCACATGTCGGGGCCCAACCGCGCGGCCAATAGATGGATGTCGTAGAGCCAGATGAGATCGTCGCCGTCGTTGTGGTGCGGATGGTGAGCAACGCGGTGGATGCAGGCGATGAACAAGGCATGCATGTCGCACGGCGCGCGGGCGTGGTCGCCCAGTGCCGGCACGGGCACGGCTCGGTTTGCGATGTCGTCGAACGAGAGCAGGTTGGCGAACAGTTCAGGATTGGCGAGACGCCAATGGAAGTCGTACACACACGCCATCCCGGACACGCGTCTCGCGTACTGAAACTGATGCGTGACACGCTCGCCGTCGGTGCTGTTCAGCGGCTCGTAGCCCGCTCGCTCCAGCGTCTGCCGAACGATTGGGACCTCGTCTCTGCGAATGAGCACATCCACATCGTCGTGCGGACGGAGAAACGGCTGCGGATAGCACGTGTAGGCCAAAGCGGCGCCTTTGAACAGCACCGGCCGGACGTTCTCGGCAGCAAGGCCGGTAAGCAGGGATCGGACATCCGCCGCTTGCGCCCATTCCTTCACCGCCTCTTGTCGAACAATACGGCGCAACCCCGGCATGTGCTCCTCCAGCGAACGAGGTCCCGATCGCTGGAGCGCCTCGGCGAGCAGCACATGGACGCGATGCCGGACGCTCAACGTCAACAGATCGGCCGCCGCATCCGGCGCGGCAGGGTCACCCCTGAGCAGTGCGCACAGGTGGGCTCGGTGATCAGAAGACGGCACTCGAGTTGGCCTTATCGTCATTCAATGTCCTATAGTGTCCTATATAGGCGCTTAATGTTCATAAATAGAAATATCGACATATAGTCAATATATTCAAGGAGATGCGAGTTATTATTGTATTTCTAATGAGCTATTATTAGACATCAAGCTAGAAGACGAATGCGACCTTTTCAGGTTGGCTCGCCTCTAAGTCATTCTGGCAAAGCGACTTCCATCTGAGCGAGCTCTCAAGCCAAGCGCGGCATACGGGTTGCTCAATCTGAAGCGTGACAAAGGACTCCCGTCGGTCGACGTGTGCTCTCGTCGCTGTCTGGGGTTTCGGTGCATTCGGCGGCTGGGCCATGCGGTTCCATCGCCGAGGCGTCCTCGCAGCGCTCCTGCTCCTCACCCTCGCCAGCCAGGCGCGAGCCGCGGTCACCTACAGCGCCTCCGCATCGGCCGTCAGCAGCAGCGCGACGTCCATCACTCTAACGTCGTTCAACGGCGGCGTGGGCGCGAACCGGGTGCTGGTGGTCGGCCTGTCGTTCGGGCAAGGGGCGCCGGCGGGCGTCAGCGTGACATTCGGGGGCGGGCAATCCTTCACGCTCGTGCCGGGGACGTCGGGCACGAACGGGAATGCGCACGTCGAGCTGTGGTACCTCGTGCGACCGAGCGCCACCACGGCCGACATCGTGGCGTCGTGGACGGGAAGCCACGACGTTGTGATCGGCGCGGTCGCGTTCGCCAATGTCAACCAGGCTTCGCCGATCGCCAACGGGACGGTCGCGACCGGCATCTCGACCACCCCGGCGGTAACCGTCACCAGCGCCGCCGGCAACATGACGATGAACACCGCGGCCACCTTGGGCACGCTGTCCGCGCCAACGCAAACGCAGCGGTGGCTGGCGACGAGCGCCACGATGCAGGGCGGGGGAAGCACTGCCGCGGGCGCCGCGAGCGTCACCCATCAATGGACGTCGACGTCGGCCGCTTGGGCGTCCGCCGGCGTCAGCATCCAGGCCTCCGCGACCACCGGCTTCGCGACCGGCAGCTTCATCAAGCCAATTACGGGTGCGCCTTTCGCGCAGACCATCCCACATGGCCTTGGACAAGTACCCAAGGCGATCATCCTGTGGACCAGCAAGCTGCCCAACGAAACTTTCGCGGCTGGTTACTGGTCGAGCATCGGCTTCTCCGATGGCACGACGAGCAAATCGGTGGCGACGTCCAGCCAGGCTGCCGGGGCGGGGGTTACGAACAGTAGTCGTCGGATCGCCAACAAGGCCCTCACCATCGTGCAGTACGGCGAATTGACGCTGGCAGAAGGCGACCTGCAGTCGTGGGACGCCACCAACTTCGTGATCAACTGGACGACCAACGACGCGGCCACCGACGTCATCCACTTCATCGCCATTGGCGGCTCGGATGTCACGGCGAAGGTCCTGGGCTGGCAGATGCCCACCGCCGCCAACGCCGCGTATGGCGTCACCGGCGTCGGGTTCCAGCCCAACGTCGTCATACACGCCCACGCAGGCAGCACCTTTACTGGAGCACCGCCGCTGAGCATGACGAACGCGATCCGGGGCCTCGGCGTGATGGACGACGGTCTCAATGAGTGGGCCAACACGGACTATGCCGTGGACGCCGTGGCAACGAGCGATACGCAGCGGGGACAGCAGACCAACGGCTCGATCTACGCCATCAACAACGCGCTGGCCGTCACCAAAAAAGCGAATCTGGTGTCAATGGACGCGGACGGGTTCACGATGAACTTCACGACCGCCGACGCCAATCCCAGCCAGGTTGTGTCTCTCGCGCTGACGGGCGTCAACGTCCAGGCCGGCAGCTTCCTCAAGAACGGCTCGGCGCCGACGTTTGTCCAGCAAAACGCAACGAAAGGTGGCGCCGTTAACACGGTGACGAACCTCCTTCCTGCCGTCAGCACGACGGGAGATCTCATCGTCGTCACCCTGGGGTTCGATTCCGCGGCCGCGACTGTGTCGTCGCTCACGGACACCGCCGGGAACGTGTACACGCTGGCAGTGGGCCCGACCGTGTGGGGAACCAACTATCACGCGGCCACCTATTATGCGAGCAACATCGTTGCCGGTGCGGTGCCCCTCACCATTACGGCGAAGCTCACCGCAAACGCAACCAGTTTCTTCGAGCTCTATGCGCTCGAGTACCAAGGTGTGTCGACGGGCAGTCCTCTCGACCAGGTTTCGGCGGCAACCGGCACCGGCACCGCGATGAACAGCGGTTCGCAGACCACGACCCAGGCGAACGAACTGATCTACGGCTACGGCGCCGGGGCGAGTGTCACCGTCACCGTTGGCGCGACCTACACGGCGAGATCGATCTTCGACGCGAATTTTGCAGCAGACAAGACCGTCGCGGTCGCGGGTTCCTACAATGTGACGGGCACCAACGGAGCGGCGGACCAATGGGTCACCCAGATGGTGACCTTCAAAGGAGCGTCACCAATCCAGCCGATCACCGGCACGGGTTTCCAGCCTAGCGTGGTGCTCCTGAGCAGTTTTCAGGACGTCACACGCGCCACCCCGGTCACCCAGAGCCGCTTCGGCTTTGGCGCCTCCAATGGCGTGACCGAGGGCGCACAGGCGTTTGCTGACGCAGACGCCGTGGCCGCAAAGAGCGTCCAGAGCGTCGACAAGACGAGCAAGGTGTTCGTCAAGGTCAACAACAGCACGTCGACGGTCGATGCCCAGGCCGACCTCACGAGCATGGACGCGAACGGGTTCACGCTCAACTGGGCAACAAACGACGCGGTGCCGACGCAGATCCTCTATCTGGCGCTGGCGCCGCTCGTGAACACAGAAGTGAAGCTGATTGGGTTCGACGCGGCGAAGTACGCGCGCGGGGTGCTGCTGCAGTGGCGGACGGGCTACGAAATCGACAATCTCGGGTTCAATCTGTACCGCGAGGTGAACGGGGTCCGCACAAAAATCAACGCCTCGCTGGTGGCGGGCTCCGGGCTGTCGGCCGGCCACGGCGCGGCCGTGACGAGCGTCCTCTCGTACGCGCGCTGGGATCTCGACCCGGCCGCCGCGACCGACGGCGTCGTCTACTGGCTCGAGGACATCGACTTCAACGGGAAGCGCACTCTGCACGGGCCGGTCGCGCCCGTCGCCGGCACGCTGCAAGCGCCCGACGCGATTGCGACGTCTGGCGATCTCAAAGATCTCGGCCGGCCGGCGAAAGACCGGAAGGTCTTCTTCAAGCACAACGAGGACGTGTTGCGGCGCACCCGCGCATCTTGGACGACGCAGCCGCAGACGCAGATTGACACGCAATGGGTGCTGGCCGGCCAAGCCACCGTCAAAATCGGCGTGAACGCGCCCGGCTGGTATCGGGTGTCGCAGCCGGATCTGGTCGCGGCCGGTCTCAATCCGCGTGTCGACCCGCAGACGCTGCGGCTGTTTGTCGACGGCACCGAAGTGGCCTTGCGCGTCACCGGCGAAGGCAAGGGACGCTTCGACGCCGGCGACGCCATCGAATTTTATGGGACGGGCCTCGATACGTCCTTCACCGACACGCATGTGTACTGGCTCGCGGCCGGCGGCGAGCGCGGCCGGCGCATCGAGACAATCGGCGCGACCGGCGGCGGCGCTGGCGCGGGGAGCGCGGGCCCGACGAGCTTCTGGTCCACGCTGCAGCGCAAGGATCGCAGCAACTACTTCACGTCGCTCGAGAACGGCGATGCCGACAACTGGTTCGGGCCGCTGGTTTCGAGCGACCCGATCGACCTGACGCTGCCGGTGGACCACCTCGACCGCGGGGCCGCCGGGCCGGCGCAGGTGACGGTGGCCGTGCAGGGGGTCACCACGGCCGTGGATGGCAACTCGGGCCATCGCGTCGGCGTCCTGGTCAATGGCACGGACGTCGGCGAATTCACCTTCGTGGGACAGACGCACGGCGAGCAGACGTTCGCCGTGCCGCCGGCCCTGCTGATCGAGGGTGACAACACCGTGACGCTCGTCGCGCGGAACGGCGATGTGGATTGGAGCCTGGTCGACCTGGTCCGCCTCGGCTATTGGCACACCTACCGCGCCGATCAGGATCGCCTGCGCTTCACGGTCGATCAGGCGGGCCCGGTCACCGTCGGCGGTTTTGCGAGCCCGTCGATTCGCGTCGTTGACATCACCGATCCGGCCGCGGCCGTGGAGTTGCGCGGCGTGGTGCGGACGGCCGCCGATGGGTTGTCGTCGATCACGCTGGGCGTGGCCGGACCGACGCCCCGGACGCTCCTGGCGTTCTCGGAACCGACCGTGGGCGCGCCCGTCTTCCTGCGGGCCAATCAGCCGTCGAACTGGCATGCGGCCACGCACGGCCATGACTACATCGTCATCTCGCATGGCGACTTCGTCGAGCAGGTGAAGCCGCTGGTCGCCGCGCGCGAACAGCAGGGGTACCACACGGCGCTCGTCGACGTCGAAGACGTGTACGACGAGTTCAGCTTCGGTGAGAAAACGCCGCAGGCGATCCGCGACTTCCTGAGCTGGGCGACGACGACCTGGCGCCTGGCGCCGCGGTTTGTCGTCCTCGTCGGCGACGCCACGGTCGATCCGCGCGACTACGCGGGCCTCGGGGACGCCGACTTCGTGCCGACCAAACAGGTGCCGATGCTCGAGGTCGCGCTGGAGACCGCGTCCGACGACTGGTTCGTCGATTTCCACGACGACGGCTTGCCCGCGATCGCGATGGGACGGCTGTCGGTGCGCACGCCGGCCCAGGCCCAGGCGATGGTGGCGAAGATCGTCGACTACGATCGGGCGCCGCTGCAGCCCTGGACGCAGCACGTGCTTCTCGTCGCCGACGCGGGCGACGACGACGCGCACTTCGAACAGGAAAGCGAGGATCTGGCAGCCTCGCTCCCGGCGAACTACGCGCCGACCCGGGTGTACCGAGGCGTGCTCGGCGACGATGTCGCCCACCAGACCTTGATCGATCGCGTCAACGACGGCCAGCTCGTGGTCAACTACACGGGGCACGGATCGGTCGGTCTCTGGGGGAGCGACGGCCAGTTGCTCACCAACGCCGATGTGCCGGCCTCGTTCGTGAACGCGGGTCGGCTGCCCTTCGTCGTCGCGATGAACTGCCTGAACGGCTTCTTCGATCAGGTCTGGGACGAAGAGAGCCTCGCTGAGGCGTGGACGCGCGCCCCGCACGGCGGCGCCGTCGCGGTGTGGGCGTCGTCGAGCACGACCCCCTCGGCGACGCAGGCCCTCGTGGACCGCGAGCTGTTCCGGCTGTTGTTCAACGGGACCTATGCCACGATCGGCGAAGCGGTGGTCGCCGCCAAGCGCGTCGTGTCGAATCAGGATCTGCGGCGGTCGTGGATCTTCTTCGGGGATCCGGCGATGCATCTGCTCGGCGCGCCGATGCCTGCGGTGACGCGTCAGACGCCGGTCGCGACGCCGATAGCGGCCCCGGCGGCTACCGCGAGTACCACGAGTACCGCGTCCGCCGATTCGCGCGCGAACGCGTCCGCGACGCCCGACGCCCTCGCCGCGCTCGATCGCCGCCCCGACCCGGTGCGGCTCATGGATGCCAACGGCGATGGGCGCGCGGATCTCTGGTGGTATGCCGCCGACAGCGGCCGCTGGGCGGCGGTCGTGAACGGCGCGACCGGCGTGAGCGCGGTCGGGACCGGCGTGTGGGATCGCGGCTGGCAAGTCGTCGCCGCGGATGTGAACGGCGATGGGCGCGCGGACTTCGTCTTCTACAAGGACGCGACCGCGGACTGGGTGCAGGCGCGGGCGGCGGCGGACGGGACGTTTGTCTTCACCCGCGGATCGCTCGGTGCCATCCTGCCGCACGCCCAGCTCGCCGTCGGCGACTTCACGGGCGATCGCCGCGACGATCTCCTCGTCTACAGTCCCGACAGCGGGGCCTGGGTGGTCGCCGTCAGCGACGGCACCGGCGGGTTCACCGCGCACGGCGGCACATGGCCGGCCGGCCTGCGCGTGCACGCCGCCGACTTTAATGGCGATGCCCTCACCGACGTGTTCGCGTACGACCCGATCACCGGCGCCGGGCTGCTGGCGCTGGCGAAGCGCGACGGCTCGTTCACCGTCTCGACCCGCAACTGGGGCCCGGGCTGGATCGTGGCGACGGCGAATCTCGACAGCCATGCCGCCGCCGATCTCTTGTTCTACGCGCCGGCCACGGGCGCCTGGCAGGCCGCCGTCAACGATGGCGCCGGCCGGTTCACGATGCGCGGCGGCGCCTGGCCGGCGGGACTCGAGCTGCACGTGGCCGATTTCGACGGCGATGGCCGCGACGATGTGTTCGGCTACGATCCCCTCACGGGGCTGGCCGTCATCGCGATGAACACCGCGCCCGGGCAGTTCAAGCTGACCCTGGCCGCCTGGACCCCCGGCTGGACCATCGCCGTCGGCGACGTGAATGGCGATGGCCGCGACGACCTCGCCCTCTACGATCCGACCACGGGCAACTGGATTCAGTGCCTGTCGACCCGCGCGGGCGTGTTCGTCTTCAACGCCGGGACGTCGCTCCCAGGGGCCACCTTCGTCGGGTCGCCGCGCTAGGGCTGTGACGGCCGGGTTTTCGACCGTGCTGCTCGACGCCCTCGCCGGGGGCCTGACGGTGCGCTTCCGCGCCCAGGGCGGCAGCATGTATCCGACCATCCGCGACGGCGAAGTGATCACCGTCGCGCCCGTCCCGACCGCAACCATCAACGGCGGCGACGTGCTGCTGTGCCGTTGCGGCAGTCGCGTGCTGGCGCATCGTGTGATCGCCATCACACGCGACGACGGCCGCGAGTACTTCCACCTTCGAGGCGACGCCAAGGGCGGATGCGACGCGCCGGTGCGCGCCGCCGACATCGTCGGCCGCGTCATCTCCGTGGCGCGTCGACAGCGGACAATCGTCTTGTGCGGCCGGATCGCGCGCCTGCGGCGCGCCGCGCGGGCGATGGCGTCGCGCGTCAACGCGATCGTGAGACGGCGGCGGTATCGCCTGCGCGACGCATTGTGCTATCATTCCTCACCTTTTTGGGCGTGATGCCGTCTCAAATGGTCGTGCAGCGCACGGACGAAAGTCGATCCTTCGTCACCCGACGGATCGCCGGAGAGACGTTGATCGTCCCGGTGACCGGCCATGTCATGAACCTCGAGTCGATCTATGTCGCCAACGAGGTCGCGTCGCGAATCTGGGAGCTGCTGGAGTCGCCGACGAGCATCGAACGCATCGCCCGCACGCTGGCAGGCGAGTTCGCCGTACCGCCGGATCGCGCGAGCGAAGACGTCGCGGAGTTTCTCGCGTCGCTGAGCGATCGCGGTCTCGTCAGGTACCTGGGTGAAGCTGATTAGCGCCCGTGCAGACCCTCAGTTACGGCGCCTTCAGCGAATCGTTCCACAAACGCGTGGATCAACGGCGCCTGCCGCTCTGCGGGACCATCGAGCTGACTCGACGCTGTCCTCTGACCTGTCTCCACTGCTACAACAACCGGCCGATGACCGATGGTGACGCGCGGGCCCGAGAGCTCACGTATGAGGAACACTGCCGGTTACTGGATCAGCTCGCCGACGCCGGTTGCCTCTGGCTGCTGTACACCGGCGGTGAAATCTTCGCTCGCCACGACTTCCTCGACATCTACACGTACGCGAAGAAGAAGGGCTTCCTCATCACGCTGTTCACGAACGGGACGCTCGTCACCGAGCGCGTGGCCGACCATCTGGTCGATTGGCGACCTTTCGCAATCGAAATCACGTTGTACGGGTACACGAAGGAAACATACGAGCGCCTGACCGGCGTCCCCGGGTCGCACGAACGCTGCATGAGGGGCATTCGGGTCTTGCTGGAGCGCGGGCTCCCGCTGAGCCTGAAGACCGTCGCGGTCTCCACCAATTGGCACGAACTCGACCAGATGCGCCGCTTCGCGGAAGGGCTCGGCGTGGAGTTCAAATTCGACACCGAAATCAATCCCCGCATCGACTGCTCGCAGAGCCCGCTGGCCGTACGCCTCTCGCCGGAGGAAGCGGTGGCGCTCGACCTGCAGCATCCGAAGCGGGCCGACGCCTGGGTTCAGTATTCCGATCGGCTGAGCACCGTGACCATGCCGCCGATGGATGAACTCTATCAATGCGGCGGCGGCGTCAACAATTTCGCCGTCGAGGCGTACGGAGGGTTGGGCATCTGCGTGCTCTCCGAGGCGCACAAGTACGACCTGCGCACCGGCACGTTTCAGGAAGGCTGGGACGGATTCCTCCGGCAGCAGCGCCTGAAGAAAATCACCCGGCCGACCAAGTGCGTCGGTTGCGGATTGAAATCGATGTGCGGTATGTGCCCCGCGAACGGCGAGCTCGAAAATGGCGACCCCGAGGCACCGGTCGAGCATTTGTGCCGGGTCGCGCATTTGCGCGCGATGACACTGGGCATTCCGATCGAACCGCATGGCGACTGCGAATACTGTAAGGGCGGATCCGGCTACGACGCGCTGGCTGCGTCTGCTGTACGGTTGCGCGAGAACCGGCCCGCTTCCGTCGAGCAGAAGGTGGCCGTCGAGAAGGACGGCAAGCTGTTCTTGCACGTCGTAGATGGGTCGCAGAGTCCCGGTTGCGGAACCTGCGGCACCCACTGAAACCGGTGAAGCCGGAGGAGTGACAACCGTGGACGACGAGACGCGCGCGAATGATCAGTCCGAAGAGCCGAAGAAACCGTACGCTAAACCGGAGATGCAGGAGGTGCCGCTCCGGCCGGATGAGGCCGTCCTCGGCGGCTGTAAAACCAGTACCGTGGGCGGACCTGCCCACCCAGTAAGGTGCAGCTTCCCGGGTTCGTGCAGCGCGTTGACGTCGTGACGTGCACGGACGATCGCCGACTGTGAGACCCGGTCGGGGCGAGACCTGGCTTTCAATCGGCGATCTCACTTTCCACCTAGTTTCCGACGACCGTCGGCTGGCCTCTCCTCCTCCAGGGCCGATTCAGGCCTTCCTCACCACTCCGCGCGCCGCCGACGTCGACATGCAGGCTGCCTGGACCGACGCGCTCGTCGAACCCGAAGGCCGGTTGCTGTTCGAGTCGGGCGGCGCCTGGCGGCTCGTTCGAGACCGCGAGGATTTCGTCTTTTCGTGCCGTTCTTCGCTGGGAGGCCCCGACCCGTACCTCACGGCACGGTTCGACGCGACCTTCAGCCATGGCCATCTGCTCGTCGATCGGCGCCGCTTCGCCGGCGAGTCGAGCGAGTCGGTTTATCCGCTGGGGTATCCACTCGACGAGCTCCTGATGGTTCACCTCTTGTCACAAGGCCGCGGCATCGAGGTGCACGGCTGCGGCGTTCTCGATGCTCGAGGACGAGCGTTGGTGTTCGCCGGACAGTCTGGCGCCGGCAAATCGACGATCGCTCGGCTCTGGGCCGCACGGGCGGGGGTGACCGTGCTGAGCGACGAACGGCTCGTCCTGCGTACGGACGCCGATCGACTCATGGCGTACGGGACGCCGTGGCACGGCGATGCACTGCTTGCCTCGCCGGGTTGCGGCGAGCTGGCGGGGCTGTTCTTCCTCCATCACGCAGCCGAACATGCGGCCGCACGCACGGGCGGATCCCGCGCCGTCGCGCAGCTCATGTCGTGTTTGTTTCTGGCCTTCTACGATCGCGAGGCTACGGCGCGAACACTCGCCGCCGCGGATCGCGTCGTCAGCGCCACGGCCTGCTTCGATCTGCTGTTTGCGCCGGATCCGTCGGTGATCGACATGATCGAGGCGGTGATGGCTTGAGTCTGATGTTAAAGACTCACCCTTAATGATTGCTGCTCGAGTTGGGCGACGGTGAAGCGCGGTCGACCAGTGTGTGCGTAATGCGAACCACGTCTTCAAGCCAGAGCGGCTTGAAGTGCAGGTCAGCGCCGAGCCCGCGCAGCTCGTTCGAGACGACGTCGTCGACAAAGTAGTCGCCCGTGACGATGGCGACCGGCGTCTGTCGCTGGTCCTCACGCGCACGGAGTCGCCGGAGGAACGCCAGGCCATCGACGAGCGGCATTCGTAAGTCCAACAGAATCGCGTCGAAACGGTTGATCTCGGCCTCATGCAGTCCGGTCTCGGCGTCGAGCGCCGTACGCACGTCGTATCCTTCGAGCGTCAGCATGCGAGCAAACGTCTTGGTCGCCGACGGATCGTCATCAACGATGAGCACCGTAGCGCGCGAGGTGTGCGATCGGCGAAACGCCGATGGCGCCGTGTCGTCTGAGAAGGCGGCGATAAACAGCCTGGGTAGCCACACGCGTCCAACCCCGATTGCGGCTATTTCCGAAAAGCATTCACCGCCATGATCAGCGCGGCAGCGCACACCACGATCACCATGGTCAGCCAAATTCCTTGTTCGAAGCTCATGGCCGATGCTCGGGGGAGTCATTCAGCGTCTCAAATTATTCAACCAAGTCGATGCTACAGTTCCTTGCAGTCCCTCATAGTCACTACAAGTGTTGAGCCGTTCTGTCGATGCACGAGGATGCGCGCACTTGCACTGTTCTGGCACTTCCCAGCCAGACTCCGGCTCCCCGCGTGACCCAAAGCGAGACGGCTGTTTACACTTCTGTTCCGCAGCATCTATTCATGAATCGGCGGACGATTCGGGATCGAAGATGGTTTCGATCGTGCTGCCAAAGACACGCGCGATGGCAAAAGCGAGCGGCAAGCTTGGGTCGTAGCGTCCGGTCTCGATCGCATTGACTGTCTGGCGGGAAACGCGGAGACGCTCAGCAAGCTCGGCTTGTGACCATCCGCGTTCGGCCCTGAGCACCCGGAGACGGTTCTTCATCGCTGGTATCGCGCGGACTCATACGCCCACGCCACCATCCAGCTCGCGAGCAAGGCACTGGCCACCCACGTGGCGTGTAGGGGCGGGAGCACGTCTTCGAACATCGCGTAGCTGACCAGGGCGAGGACGATCGCGGTGTAGCTCCACGAGACGGCCTGAACGTGAACGCGCCGCTCCAGTTCGTCCGCGCGACTGATCGAGCGCGTCACGAACAGCACGGCTGTGGCGATAAGCGCGAGGTCGCGGATCGCGACGACGACTCGAAAGCGGACGGTGTAGGGCGCCACGCTCGGCTGAAAGAGCGGCAGCGCGATGGCCGCTAGGCCGAAGACCCACGGGTACTCGCCACGGCGGACAATCCGGAGCATGAGCCAGCCGGATATGAGCAAGGCCATGACGCCAGGGAAGAAGAAGTAGTAGGCGTACGGACGCTCGAGATAAAAGAGCCCGGCACGCCGCAGCAGGAGCGTGCCAGCGACCAGAGTGGCTGCCGCGGCAACGAACTCGACCACTCCGATGCGGGAAATCCGTTCGCTGGAGAATCGTGAGAGCATTTTGGCCTCCGACTCTAAATGTAAATCATGCTTTACATTATGTCAAGTACAATTGACTAATGAGAGAATCGACTAATGAGACAAGGAAGAGAATGAAGTGGATCAAAGTGTCGTTGGTGCTGCAGATCATGCTGGCGGCGTACTTTCAGGCCATCCTCTGGTTTCCACTCGGCTCCTGGAACGATCAACCCGGAAAGCGACTGATTACACTTCTTGGTGAAGGTCAGGCTCTGGCTGTCTTGGGGGTTGCGCTCGCCATGCTGCTTCCGGTTCTGCTTTTCGCCCTGGGCATCTGGAAACGCTGGATGGGGCTGATCTGGCTCGGGCTGATTGGCTATGGCGCGTGGGCTGTGCTCCAGATTCAGAGTTGGTGGATACCTTGGATGTTCGGCGCAGATGAGCGCGCTCTGAACAATCAGCGGTTTCTCCAACGAACGTACAAGATATTTCCATCATCCATCGGGCATCCTGCGCCCGACGCGATGCACTTCGTTCTGGACGTGCTGCTCTTCTTGACCGTCGTGACGATCGCCCTCGGTCTCTTGAAGACCAGACGCGGGTTTGTGTCAGATTCGGTATGATTTCCAGACCTCATGCCGCGCCGCCCGGCCCACTGGCTCCTCTGGAGCGCGCTCGCCATCCACCTTCCCATCGCCCTCGTGTGCGCCGCGCGCAGCAGCCAGCCGATCTACGACTTCGAACGTTATTATGAAATCGCGACGACCGCCGGCCGGCCGTACCTGGACTTTCCCGTCGAGTACCCGCCCGGCACGGTCCTCACGCTTCGCGCGCTCGCCACGGCCGCCGGCGGCCGCGGGAGATTCGGTGTGGGTCTGGTGCTCATCAGCGTGGTGGCCGACGCCATCATCGTGGCCGCACTCGGCTGGGGCTGGGGCGCCGCCGCCGCTGCCTGCTACGCGCTCATCGTCATTCCCATCGTCGACCTGTTTTTTCTGCGCGCCGATCTCTGGTCCACGGCCCTGGTGGCCGTGGCAGTAGCGGCGTGGCAGCGCGAACGGCGCAGCGTCTGCGGCCTGAGCCTCGCCGCCGGCGCCGCGCTCAAACTGTGGCCGCTGGCTTTTTTCGTTCTGCTGCTCGCGCCGGATCGATCGCGCGTGCGGCTGATGCCAATCGTGGCCGGGGCCGCGGCCGGCGCGGCGATCCTCGGCGGCTGGATGTGGATGGCCGGCTGGTCGGGCTTCTACCAGGTGCTGACGTTTCGTGGCGCACACGGGTGGGAGATCGAAAGCACCGTCGGCAGCGTGTGGATGCTCGTCAGCCGGAGCTCCATGCGCGTCGAGTCGGGCGCCTGGCGCATCGGGACGACGAGCGGACTGACGTCCACGCTGCTGGCGGCGCTGGCCGCGGCACCGTGCCTGTGGAGCATCTGGCGCGGCGGGCGAACAGGCCATCTCGGCGCGGGTTGGATCGGCGGCGTCAGCGCGCTGCTCGCGCTCTCGGCGCTGCTCTCGCCGCAGTATGCCGCGTGGCTCGCCCCAGGCTGTGCGATCGCATGGGTACAACGCGACCGGCGCCTGGCTGTTCTCGGCGCGCTCGCGATTTTTCTCACGAATCTGATCTGGAAGTCGTTCAGCCCGCTTGTGCACGGAGCGACGGCGCCGCTGGTGATGCTGCTCGCGCGCAATGCCCTGCTGCTGTTCATCGCGTTCGATGCCGCGCGGATGCTGGCGAGCGCGCCGGTCATCGGACCGGCGCTCATCGCGCGTTGCCGACCGCGGGGCGCGGTCACCGGGATGTAATGCTGTAGCGGATCAGAATCCCGTCCACGAAGTCCGCCGAGATGCGCTGATCGCCTTTCACGAACACGAGCGTCGTCACCACCATGCTGCCTTCGCGCCGGTCGGAAGTATCGACTGGCTTGCCGAAGGAGCGTTCGGCCTCGGCGCGCGTCATTCCTTTCCTCGGCGCCACGACGTCAGCGGACGGGGGCGGGGGCGGGGCATCGATGGTCGGGCGCGCCTCCCTGACATCAGCGCCCGCGTTCGAAAAGTCCACGTACTCCGCCAGCGCCGCCATCACGGCCTCGGGGCGCAGGCCGGCCGGTACGACGTCCGCATAGCGCAGGTTGAAGCGCGATCCGCCTCTCAACCGTTCCTCGGCGACGCGCTCCCTCTTCTGCTGCTCGGCGACGACGCGTTCCGCTTCGATACGGCGGTTCTCGCGCTCGCGCCGATCGCGCAGTGAGTCGAGCTCGTCCTGCAGCTCGCGCCGCCGGTGCGAGTCGGTTTCTTCTTTGACCTTCTTCTCGAGCTCCTTCTCGCGGTCGCTCTTCTCGACGAACCGCGCCGACACCGATGTGCTCGTGTCGTCACCGAAGGTGCCGAACCCGCCACCGCCCAACTGAAACTCGATGAGATCCTTCTTCACTTTGACGAGCGTCACGACCGTCGAATCGCCCGCCCGGATCGACGTGCCGTAGGATTTGACCCGCTCGCCGTACTGTTTGAAGTCGATCGGGCGGGCCGCGTCGATTCGCACGTCGACGCCATCCGACGTGCCCGGCATATCGATCTTGAGGGTGACGCGCTTCCCCTCGAAGAACGCGCGCAAGGCGTCCTCGTTCTGCGCCGCGGCCGGCGCGGCGATCGCCGTCAGCATCAGCACGGCACAGGCCGGAACCAGCCATCGAGCCATTGAAAGACGGGCAGTCTCGAACATAGATGCTCCTTGTCGCACGTTTATCGGCCGGATCGGCGGCGTTCGGTAGCGCCAGGCGACCCCGCCCCGGCTTCGCGTTGACATCCGGCTCGTGAACTTCTTATCCTTGTCGAACGTCTACAGAAGAGGCCCGGTTCCACCGCGACGCCAGAGGGGGTTGTGATGCGTCTCTTCCGCCCGACCGTGTGCTCGCTCGCGCTCAGCTTCATCTGCGCCACGGCGCTGGCCGCGGCGCCGCGCGACGGGCTGGTCGTCACCACCGCGTGGCTCGGCCAGCATCTCGCCGACCCGGATCTGGTGCTGTTGCACGTCGGCGACAAGGCCGAGTACGACGCACGACATATCCCGGGCGCGCGCTTCGTGTCGGTCAACGACATCTCGGTGTCCGATCATAGCGGCAAAGGGCTCACGCTCGAAATGCCGCCGGCGGCGGATCTTCGCACGCGTCTCGCGGATCTGGGCATCTCGGACCGCTCGCGTATCATTGTCTACTATGGGAAGGACTGGGTGTCGCCGACCACGCGCGTGATCTTCACGCTCGACTACGCCGGACTGGGGAACGCGACGTCGCTCCTCGACGGCGGCATGGACGCCTGGACGCGCGACGGACACGCGGCCACCGCCCTCGTCCCGCCGGCACGCACGGGGACGCTGTCGCCGCTCAAGCCGCGTCCCCTCGTCGTGGATGCGGAATACGTGCTCGCGCACCTGAAGGCTCCGCACACGGCGATCGTCGACGGACGCAACGCCTCGTTCTACGACGGCGCCCAGACGGGCGGCGGCAAGGATGCGCCGCACCGTACCGGACACATCGCCGGCGCGCACAGCGTGCCGTTCACCTCGGTCACCGACGATCAGCTCAAGCTGCGATCGGCCGAGGAACTCGCGGCTATCTTCACCAAGGCTGGCGTGCAGCCGGACGACACCGTCATCGCGTACTGCCACATCGGACAGCAGGCGACCGCGGTCATCTTTGCCGCGAGGACGCTCGGGCATCCGGTCTTGTTGTATGACGGATCGTTCGAGGATTGGTCGCGCCATCCCGATTATCCGGTTGAGAACCCGGCGAAACGGGATGGCGGACGGTAGAACGCGTTATCGCGACGGCTGCATCGTCCCCTGATAGGGGATCACCTGGCCGGCAATGATGTCCGAGTCGATGACGATCGTCTGATAGCCCGCCGCACGGATTTCGACGTGATGGCGTCCGGGCGTGAGCGCCAGCGGTTGGGTGGTCGGCCCGAGATCGGAGACCCGTCCCACGTACGTCCCGTCGATGTACACCTCCGCCGTCGCCGGCGAGATCTCGAAGCTGATGCCGCCTGATGCCGTTCCCGGCTGCGCAACCACCGATCCGCGCGGCGGCTCAGACTCGTAGTAACCAGACTGGCCGGACTGCGGATAATTCGCGGGCGGATACGCCGCCGGTGGATAGGCCGATGAGGGGTCTGGAACCGGGTAGCTGTATGCCGGCGGCGGGTAGTACGCCGGGTACGCGTACGGATCGTACGGATACGGGTAGCCGTAGTAGTACGGATACGAATACGCGATCGGATATCCCACCAACAGGCCGAAACCGAGACTGATGCGAGGCCGGAAGCTGTAGTACGGACGATAGAAGCGAGACGGCGCGACGAAGACGCCGACGCCGCGCGATCCAAAGCCGCCAGACCCGACGCGGGCGACGGCGCCGCCGCGCGATTGCGCGGGATAACCGCCGCGGGACTGGATCCCGGCGCGCGGCGCCGCGCCGTAGGTGCGCGATGGCGCGCTGTAGGTACGCGATGGCGCGCTATTGCGTGATGGCGCGCTGTAAGAGCGCGACGGCCCGGCCGATCGCGGAGCGCTGGCTCCAGAGCTTCCACGGGAAGCGCCCGAGCTGTGACTGTGTCCGCCGCTGCTGTGCTGCCCGGCGAAGGCTGGAGCAACGGCGAGGGCGAGCGTCGCGAGCACGGCCGCCGGCGTCAGGATTCTGTTGCAGTTCATAACATCTCCCGGGGTTCGACTTGGCGCGGCAATTCCGATCATACTCGACCGGTCAATAGGGCCGCTATCCGGACAAACGCAATGGTCTTGCCAACGCAGACCGGCCTGAATGCCGCAATTTCTGCCACCTGATTACTGCTGAGCAGGCTGAGCGTCATCTGGGTAGGACGTTCCATGCTACGGTGGCGTCATCATGAAGGTTCTCGTGATCGATGTTGGCGGGTCGCACGTGAAAGTCCTGGCCACCGGCCACCGGCATGCGATCAAAATCCCTTCCGGCCCGACCATGACGCCGCAGCAGATGGTGCGGGACGTTCGGAAAGCCGTCGCCGACTGGTCCTACGATGTCGTCGCGATCGGGTATCCCGGCGCGGTGCTGCGGGGCAAGCCGGTCAGCGAGCCGAGAAACCTGGCGCCCGGATGGATCGGCTTCAATTTTCGCAAGGCGTTCGGGCGTCACGTCAGGCTGATCAACGACGCCGCGATGCAGGCGTTGGGCAACTACACAGGCGGCCGCATGCTGTTCATCGGCCTGGGCACGGGCCTCGGCACGGCGCTCATCGTCGACGGCATGGTCGAGCCGATGGAGCTCGCTCATTTGCCGTACAAGAAGAACCGCACGTACGAGGAGTACGTCGGCAAGCGCGGATTGAAGCGGCTCGGCAAGAAGAGGTGGCGCCTCGCCGTGAACGACGTGGTGCTGCGGCTCAAGACCGCGCTCGAGGTGGAAGACGTCGTCGTCGGCGGCGGCAACGCGAAACTCCTGCGCAAGCTGCCGCCGGGCGTCCGCATCGGCGACAACGCGAAGGCGTTCGCCGGCGGCGTTCGCTTGTGGCGCAATCGCCGCGCCTAGCTCCGCGCGGTTGCGTCCCGTCACGAAAACGTAGAACACTTGCGTCATGTCGGCGAAGATGCCCGCCGCGTCACGCGCGGCGCTGATCGCGTTTCTGCTCGTTGCGATTGGATCGTGCATCGGCGGACACCTCCGGTTTTTCATCGGCGTGCCGGTGACCGTCGCGGGGCTGGTCGCGGCGTGCGTCGCCGCGCGGCGCGCGCGCGAGCCGCGCACCGAACGGCCGCGCGACGCCGTCTATGTGCTGCTGTCGGTCATGGCCGCCGTCGGCGTGGCCGCGCCGTCGCCGGAAGGCTCGATCTGGTACGAAATTCTGTACCGCGCCCATCCTGCGATCGGTCTCGTGACGATCGGCATCCTCGCGGCCGGACCGGTGCGCTGGCGCCGGCGCGCCGTGTGGACCACCGTGAGCACGGCCGTGCTGCTGGCGGCGCTGGCGCCGCTCGCGGTTCCCAATCCGCGCATCGATGTGTGGAACTGGATGCAGACGTGCGGGCGCGCGCTGCTGCACGGCGTGCATCCCTACACCGTTCAGGCCCCGACCGTGATGGCCGGCGCGTGGGATTTCGGATCGACGCCCACCGTCATGCCGTACATGCCGCTGGTCATCGTCGCGGCCGCGCCGTGGATCGCCGTGCTCGGCGACTGCCGCTTCGAGCTCGCGGTGTGTCTGCCGATCACGATCGTGCTGCTGCGCGCGGCGGGACGCCGGCTGCGTGTCGACCACTGGTTGATCGACGCCGTCACGCTGGCCTGGGTGCTGCATCCGCGCGCGACGATAATGGTGATCAAGAGCTATCAGGAGCCGCTGCTCGTCGTCGTACTGGCTTTGTTCGTCTATCTCGCCTCGCGCGACGAGGACGGCTACGGCCAGTCGATCGCGTTCTTCCTGCTGCCCGCGCTCAAGCAGTACGTCGTGGCGCCGGTGCTGATCTATGCGGCGATGCGCCGCCGGCGGCCGTGGGCAATCGTGATTGGCGCCGCCGTCGCGGCCGCGACGATCGTGCCGTTCGTCGTCTGGAACGCACGCGCGACGATTGACGGCATGTTGTACTTGATGCGCGCCCCGATCGGCTTCCGCGCCGACAGCGATTCACTGGCAGCGCTCGCCGCCGAGGTGCTCGACATC
>OCZT010002474.1_pt1 | contig 19078 bp, 15 predicted proteins | sample 1539031 | NCBI WGS metagenome assembly OCZT01 (sample SAMEA3539308, study PRJEB22396) | soil metagenome | biome: tundra; feature: field; material: soil | place: USA | collected 2010-05 | depth 0.15 m | reverse complement strand
GTCGTCCTGTCGCGCTGGTCGCGCGGTGCGCCCGGCGGCAGCGCGTTCTGCCTGTGCGTCTCACCGCCGCGGCTTGCAGCGTTCGCTCGAGCGGCGGCGCGCACGCGGTTCGGTCCGCGGCTGCTGCTCGTCCTCGTGGGCGAGGCCGGAACGCTCCCCGCGACATGGCCGAAACGCTTCGCGGGCATCTCGATCAGCGCCGTCGCTGAGGCCGACACGGCCGGCGCAGCGCGCCGGCGTGCAGCCGGCGCTGACGCCGTCCTGGTCCTCGCCGACGAACGTCCACCCGCGCTGTGGCGCAGTTCGGCGTTCCGGCGACGGTTCGACGCGGAGTACGTGCGCCGGCTCGGTCACCGCGATTTTGAGATCGTCCCCGACGGGGTGCCGCGCGGCGAGGTGATGCTCGTGCGCGAAGTTCCGCCGAACGGGGCCGCGTTGCGCGCGTTCGCGCTGCGATTTCGCGCGGCGGCGGGATTCGTGCCCGGTGAGGACGCGACGCGCGCCTACGCCGCGGCCCAGGTCCTGCAAGACGCAGGCACGACCCGGACGAGCGTGCGCAGGGCCCTCGCACGGGCCCGGTTCGATACCGTCGCGGGCCCGGTTGCCTTCGACGCCGACGGCTATCGAGAGCCCGACACCCTTGCGCTGGCGCCCCCGTGATCGAAGGGAAGAGGCCTCACCCGGCGTAGTCCGCAATTCGGTTCGGAAACGCGCCTGTTTCGCTTCGCACTCGTCGGAGGACGTTCATGATTTCATCGCAGAGGCGCTCCGGAGCGTTTGCGGCCGCGCTGGCGGCCACGCTCGGGATCGTCTTCGGCTCGATCCTCACCGGACCGCTTCCCGCCGCGGCGGCGACGGTCGTGAAGATCGGCGTCGACCTCCCCGTTTCAGGCGCCGACGCGACCAACGGCATCCCGACCCGCAACGGCGTCGTCCTCGCCGTCGATCTCGCCAACGCCAAGCCGTTGCCCGGCGGGCTGAAGTTCGAGGTGAGCGCGCTCGACGACGCTGTGCAGGGCGTCCACGATCCGGCGCAAGGCGCGCAAAACGTCAAGACCTTCATCGCCGACTCGGCGGTGCTCGGCATGGTAGGTCCGTTCAACTCGAACGTCGCGAAGGCCGAGATCCCGCTGACCAACGACGCCGGCCTGGTCCAGATCAGCCCGTCGAACACGAACACCGGGCTGACCAAAGGCGACGACGCCAAGAAGCTTCGCACGTCGCACCCCGACGTGAACACATACTTCCGCGTATGCACCACCGACGATCGCCAGGGCGCCGCCGGCGCCACGTTCGCGCGCAAGCTCGGGCTGAAGAAGGCGTTCATCATCGACGACAACGAGACGTACGGCAAGGGTCTGGCCGACGTCTTCGAGGCCGACTTCAAGCGCCAAGGCGGCAGCGTTCTCGGTCACGAGCACATCACCAAAGGACAGCAAGACTTCAAGGCGCTGCTCACCAAAGTACACAGCGGCTCGCCCGACATGATCTTCTTCGGCGGCACCACCGCCAGCGGCGGCGGACTGCTGCGCAAGCAGATGGCTGACGTCGGGATGCGCGACACGAAATACGTCGGCGGCGACGGCATCAGCGACGAAGAGTTCACCAAAGAGACCGGCGACATGGCGAACAACTCGTACTACACGGTTGCCGCTCCCGAGACCTCGAAGCTGCCCAGCGCGAAAGCGTTCGTCGCCGCCTACCAGCAGAAATTCCACGCGAACCCAGGGCCGTACAGCGCGAACGCGTACGCGGCCGCGCAGATCATCATCGCGGCGGTTCTCAAAGGCGTCAAGGATGACGGCGGAAAGCTCCCGACGCGACTCGAGGTGCGTCAGAACGTCGCGGCGACGCAGAACTTCGACACGCCGATCGGAAGGATCGGGTTCGACAAGAACGGCGACACGACCGCACCGATCCTGAGCTTCTACGAGATCAAGGACGGGAAGCCGCAGTTCCTGAGTCAGCTCAATCTGAAAGACTGACCGGGTTTGGACGTTTTCCTCCAGCAACTGATCAACGGGCTTTCGCTGGGCGGTATCTACGCGCTTATCGCGCTTGGCTACACGATGGTCTACGGGATCATCGAGCTGATCAACTTCGCGCACGGTGACGTCTACACGCTGGGGACGTTCTTCTCGCTGGCGATCCTCACGCTGCTGGGGGTCACCGGCGTGGTGACGGGGCCGGCGCTGATCCTCGTGGTGGCCGTGACGATCATCGGCGCGATGATCCTGTGCGGGCTGACCGGCGTGATCATCGAACGTTTGGCCTACCGCCGGCTGCGCAACGCTCCCAAGCTCGCGCCCCTGATCACGGCGATCGGGATGTCGTTCATCCTCGAGAACCTGATGCTGTACTGGCGCGGTCCCTCGCCGGTCTCGTTTCCCGCCGTCATCCCGAACCCCGACGTGGTGCTGGGCAGCGTGACGATTCAGGCCAAGCAGATCATGGTCATCCTGCTGGCGATCGTGCTCATGCTCGTGCTGCAGGTGTTCGTGTACAACACGAAGCTCGGCAAGGCGATGCGTGCGACGGCTCAGGACAAGGACGCCGCGCAGCTGATGGGGATCAACATCAACACGACGATCGCGCTGACGTTTCTGATCGGTTCGGCGCTGGCCGGCGCGGCCGGTTTCGTCTCGGGGGTCTACTACGGTTCGACCTGGTTCCTCAACGGCTTCGCCGCCGGCCTGAAGGCCTTCACCGCGGCGGTGCTGGGCGGAATCGGCAACCTCGCCGGCGCCATGCTCGGCGGCTTCCTGATCGGGCTGACCGAGGCCATGACCACCCAGTTCATCAGCGACCAGTGGTCCAATGTGGTCGTCTTCACGGTCCTCGTGCTCGTGCTGATCTTCCGGCCGTCGGGACTGCTCGGCGAGTCGCTGCCGAACAAAGTCTGATGACGGTCAGGCTGCCCGCGCCGCTGCGCACGCCGATCGGCCAAGCCGCGCTCGCGTTCGCCGTGGCGATTGCGCTGCCGTTCATCGGGCACAACGGCGGTTTCACGAATTTCCTAGCCGACGCCGGCGCCTTCGTGCTGCTCGCGCTGGGCCTGAACATCGTGGTCGGGTTCGCCGGGCTGCTCGATCTCGGCTATGCGGCGTTCTTCGCGATCGGTTCGTACGCGTTCGCGATGCTCGCCTCGCCGCAGTTCGGGATCCATCTGCCGTTCTGGGTGCTGCTGTTCGTCGCGTCGGGGATCGCGGCGGTGTTCGGTATCCTGCTCGGCGCGCCGACCTTGCGGCTGCGCGGGGACTACCTCGCGATCGTGACGCTCGGCTTCGGGGAGATCGTTCCGCAGACGTTCCTGAACCTCGCGCAGTGGACCGGAGGCCCGAACGGGATCGGTTCGCTCGATCAGCCGACGATCGGCTCGTACAAATTCGGCTTCGACGCGCTGCCGTACTACTTCATGGTGTTGGGGCTCATCGCGCTGGCGGTGTGGCTCGCCAACAACATGCGCGCGAGTCGTCTGGGCCGCGCCTGGATGGCGATTCGCGAAGACGAGCTTGCCGCAGCGCACATGGGGATCAACACGACGGCGACCAAGCTCGCGGCGTTCGCGATGGGCGCCTCGTTCAGCGGCCTGGCCGGCTGCGCGCTGGCCTCGAAGCTGCAGCTCGTCTCGCCGGATCAGTTCGGCTTCAACGTCAGCGTGTTCATCCTGGCGATGCTCGTGCTCGGTGGGATGGGCAACATCCCCGGCGTGATCGTGGGCAGCCTCATCCTCTCGGCGCTCGAGCGCTTCATCTTGCCGCAGGGCACGAACTTCTTGCACGGTCTCGGCTTCACCAGCGTCGACCTCTCGAACTCGCGATTTCTTATCTACGGCGTGATCCTGGTGATGATGATGCTCTTCCGCCCCGAAGGGCTGATCCCGAGCCGCCAGCGGAAGGCCGAGCTCCACGCGGCGGACGATGACGCGACGGTCGCCGCCCACGAGCAGACGTTGTACACGGAGGCCGTTCGGTGACGGCGCTGCTGACGATGGACCACGTGACGCAGCGGTTCGGCGGACTCGTGGCGATCAACGATCTGAACTTCAGCATCGAGGCGGGCTCGATCGTTGCGATGATCGGGCCGAACGGCGCGGGCAAGTCGACCGCGTTCAACTTGATCACGGGGATCTACAAGCCGAGCGCCGGCCGAATCACCTTCGACGGGGTCGACATCACCGGCCGAAGCACCAGCGCGATCGCGCCGCTCGGGATCGCGCGCACGTTTCAGAACATCCGGCTGTTCGCGTACATGTCGGCGATCGACAACGTCCTCACCGGCGAGCACGCGCGGCTGCGAGCGAATCTTTTCGACTCGCTGCTGCACACGCCGCGGCAGCGCAAGGAAGAAGGTGTCGCGCGCGAGCGCGGGATGGAGCTGCTGCGGTTCGTCGGCCTCGACCGGTACGCCGAGAACTACGCGCGCAATCTCCCTTACGGATTCCAGCGACGGCTCGAGATCGCGCGCGCGCTCGGAGCGAACCCGAAGCTGCTGATGCTCGACGAGCCGGCCGCCGGCATGAACCCGACCGAGAAGCACGATCTCGTCGCGCTGATCCGCCTGATCCGCGAGCGCGGCGTGACGGTGTTCCTGATCGAGCACGACATGAGCCTGGTCATGGAGCTCTCCGAGCGCATCACCGTGCTCGACCACGGCGAGAAGATCGCCGAGGGCCTCCCCGCCGACGTTCGCAACGACCCCAAGGTGATCGAGGCCTATCTCGGAGCGCCGGCCGCGTAGTGGCGCTGCTGGAAGTCGACGGTCTCGTCGCGCGCTACGGCCGGATCACCGCCCTCGACGGCATCTCGCTCACCGTCGACGAGGGTGAGATCGTCACGCTGATCGGCGCCAACGGGGCGGGGAAGACGACGACGCTGCGCGCGATCAGCGGACTTGTCCGTCCCGCGGCCGGCGCGATCCGCTTCGCCGGCCGTGACACCTTGAAGCTCGCGCCCAACGACATCGTGCGCGCCGGGATCAGCCATTCCCCCGAAGGGCGGCATGTGTTCCCGCGCATGACCGTGCGCGAGAACCTGGAGCTGGGCGCGTACACGCGCAGCGTGAAGTCGGAGATCGCCGAGGACACCGAACGGGTCCTGGCGATCTTCCCCCGCCTGCGGGAGCGCTACGCGCAGAAGGCGGGAACGATGTCGGGCGGCGAGCAGCAGATGCTGGCGATCGCGCGCGCGCTGATGTCGCGGCCGCGCGTGCTGCTGCTCGACGAGCCGTCGCTCGGCCTCTCGCCGAAGCTCGTGCAGACGATTTTCGAGGTGATTCGCGACATCAACCGGCGCGGTACGACGATCTTGCTGATCGAGCAGAACGCGCGGCAGGCACTCGCGGTCGCGTCCCGCGGGTACGTTCTCGAAGTGGGACGGATCGCGCACGCGGGCGCGGCGGCGGAACTGGCGGCGAGCGAAGCGGTTCGCGCAGCGTATCTCGGAGGAGCAGCATGACCGGCGGCAGCGCAGGCACCAGCACGAACCTGATCTACTTGGCGGTTGCGGCGCTGGTCATCGTACGATTCCTGTTTCGCGAGCTCCGAGAGCGCAGGGTTCGGCTGAGGTCGATCTGGATCCGGCCGGGGATAACCGCTGCATTCACCGTGCTGCTGATCGTCGTAGCGTTCACGACCCCAAGTAGCGACCTGGGCTTCCTGGCGGTCGCAGGCGTTATTGGCGCGGTGCTCGGCATTGTTACCGGCACGCTCATCGTGCGTTCGACGACGTTCAGGACCGCAGGCGAGCGCGGCGCGGTTCTGGCGCAGGGCAGCATGATCACGGTGATCATCTGGATCGTCGCGCTGGCGCTCCGTTTCGTCGCGCGATTCGCATTCGCGGGTTCGGGCGCGTCGCCGGCGCAGCAATTCGAGTTGAACGCCGGGCTGCTCGTCCTCGTCACCGCAGCGTTCGTCGTCGTTGCCTTGGGGTTCCACCGGGCGATCGACCGGCTAGCGCCCGAACAAACCCAAACCCAAACCCAAACGCGCTCGTTGTAGCGCGTACGCGTGGCTGATCGGCGAGGGCTGCGATCTCGCCCAAGGGTATCTGTTCGGAAGGCCGATGGCCTAAGGAGTAGCTCCTCGACCATCTGGCTTCCTCGGTCACGCTCCGCGGGTAACGGGTCAGAAGCGCGTGCGCGTTATGCCACCGTGTCGCTGAAGGGATACGCCGCAACCTGGAACTCGTCTTCGTACACGATGTAGCCGGGTCGACGGCTCGTGATCATTTCGACGCGGGTACCGTATGTTTCCAGGATGAACTGAAGGTCGCGCATCGTCGCGAGATGTTCGGTCGCATCTCGCTTGAACCAGCATATCGCTTGCGACTCGCGGTGAGGTCTCCGGGAACGTGTCAAGCGGGTCGGCCTCTTTAGCTTCTCGTCGAACCAGCTCAACGCCGCGGCCAGGCGATGAGCGTCGTGAGCGGCGACAAGCTCGGACCCCTGGAGACGGTAGGCGGCTTGCAAGGCACCGCGTCGTTTCCCGGAGCTGCAATCCAGTTGATGAACGACAAATCTGATGAACATGATGCAGTGCCTCGAGATCAGGCTCTGGGCGCGGAGCCGGCGAGACCTGTTGGTCCCGCCGGCTTCGCTGTTCAGACACCGCGGGTGAAGTCCGCGATGAGCGCGGGCGCCGCCGCGTCGAAGCCGACGACGTCGAGCATCCCGCCGTCGTTCGGGTCAGCGATCGTGAACCCGTTCGACGTCATGCCGACGACGACGAGCTTCGCCGCGATCCCCATCCGCTCGCGATAGAGGCGCAGCGCCTCGTCCGCGTGCACGGTGCCGGCCCACGTCTCATTGTCCGTCATGACGAGGAACAGGTCGATTGCGAGCCGCTTCTCGAGCGCGTAGAGCATCGGCAGCGAGCAGTCCGTTCCCATGAACGGCAGCGCGTCCGTCCGCTTCACGACCGAGTCGACGCTCTCGGTCTTGCCGATCGCGAACGGTACGAAGCCCTCCGCGAACGCCATGACCTGCACGTCACGCTCGGTGCGAACGTGCGTGAGCGCCATCGCGGCCGCGCCGACGCGCGGCGTGATCCCCGGAATCCCGGCGATCGTGCCGCTCGACATCGAACCCGACACGTCGAGCCCGATCAGCGTGCGTGCTCCCGTCGGCTCGACGTTCTCGAACGCGAGCCCAAAGGCCGCGTCGAGCGCGTCGACCACCACCGGGACCGGCGTCCACGTCGCCGAACCGCGCGCGCCGCGACCAGCCATATAGGTGGTCAGCGCCGCGAGCAGCGCGATCGGGTGGATCCGGGCCTTGCGGAGCGCCGCACGATCCGTGATACGCGCGATCACGCCGGCCGTCGCCTCGCCCTTGGGCGTGAGGAGACCGACGCGCGTGAGCGTCGCGAGGTTGCGGATCAGCGCCGTCATCGGCAGCGCCGGCAGCAGCGCTTCCCAGACGCGCGGCTCCTTGAGCCACGCGCTCGGCAGCGCTTCGCGCGGCAGGCCGCTCGCACGCACCAGCTCGGCGCACGTCGCCGCGTCTGCGTCTTCCGACGCCTTCGCGATCGCGTGAGCGCGCAGCAGCGCGAGCGACTCGTGCTCGTCGCCCGGGACGTCGCCCTTGACGATCCAGGCGTAGAGCGCCGCCCGCTCCGCATCCGCCGCGAGCGGGTGCGCGAGACGGAACACGTCGCGGTGCGTGAAGCCCTCGCGGTTCTGGTACTTCAGCGCCTGGTACGCGAGATCGCGCACCGGCTTGCCTTCGTACCAGCCGCGCAGTCCCTTGCGCAGGCCGCGTCCCCAGCCGCGGAACTGCTCGATGTACGAGCAGAACGTGAGCAGGTGGGAACCCGTGCGGCAGACGCGGCGCAGACCCTCGCCGAGGGCGTGGCGGCGCGTCTCCTCGTCGCCGAACCCGGCGCACGCCGCGAGCGCGAAGATCGCCGGCTGCACCTTCGGTGCGCGGCCGCTCGCCGAGAGCGCGATCACGCGCGCGACGACGCGCTGGCCGTCTTCACGGATCGCGTCGACGAGGTTGACCGCGTTCTCCTTGGTCAGCTGCGTCTCGGTCGCGTAGTACGTTGACGACTCCGATCCGAGGATCAGGAAGCGGTCGACGCGCGCCCAGCGGTCGAGCGCGTAGACGTAGCCGCCGGCCTCGTTGCGCACCTGTGCGCGATCCGGCTGCGGCTGCGTCTGCAGCGTCCCAGCGGCGCGGCCGTGGAAGATGCGTGCGAGCAGGTTCATGATAGGTTCCCTCCTTTCGTGAGGGGTGGAAGGGTCGCGGGCGAGTGGCGTGCGAGGAAAGAGACTTGCGTCTCCAGAGTGCTCTACCGTTGAGCTACGCGCACTGCAGTGCGCGGCAGGAGTCGAACCTGCTGCCGCTCCGTTAAAGGTAACCTCGTACTTCCGGCCCGCGACCCGGACCGTGGACAAATGGTGTTCGAGGAGTTGGGGACGCACCCGCAGACCCGTCCCCGTGTTCTTGCGAACGGTCGTGGTGGAGACGATAACCTCGAACGTCCGGCCCACAGCCGGTTCTCGACAAGTTCAGGATGACAGACCGGTTATGGAAGGGTGACGAAGGATCGCGGGCGAGAAGTGAAGCGGGAGCGGGACGACACCTCGCGTCCCTGCCGGCAGCGCGAGCTTGCGCGCGCGATACCTTTTGGATTCGAACCATAGGCTCCCAGAGAACCCGCCCCGTACGGCCCGCGACCCCGCGTCAGCCCTTGATGCAGACCACCTGGCGGAGCGTGTGCACGATCCGTACGAGATCGTGCTGCGCCGCCATGACGGCGTCGATGTCCTTATACGCGGACGGCGCCTCGTCGAGGACGCCCGCGTCCTTGCGGCATTCGATACCGTCGGTTTCCCGCTTGAGATCGGCGACGGTGAGACGAGACTTCGCCTCGCCACGGCTCATCCGGCGGCCCGCTCCGTGCGAGCACGATTCGAACGACTCGGCGTTTCCGAGACCACGCACAACGTAGTTGCGCGTGCCCATCGAGCCGGGGATGAAGCCGAGCTCGCCGAGACCGGCGCGAACCGCACCCTTGCGCGTCACGAAGACGTCCGCACCGAAGTGGTGCTCGCGTGCGACGTAGTTATGGTGGCAGTTTACGAGGGTTCCAGCGGCCTTGAAGCGCGGCAGTCCGGCCTTTCCGTTCATCGCCTCGATCGCATGACGCATCATGAGATCGCGGTTTGCACGAGCGTAGTCCTGCGCCCAGCCGACCGCTCCGACATAGGCGTCAAAGAGCGGGGTGTGTTCGGTGAGGTGCGCGAGATCGCGGTCGACCAGCGTTACGCCGAGACGCGCCAACTCGCGCTGGGCGGCTTCGATGTAGAACTGTCCAATGCGGTTTCCCGCCCCACGCGAGCCTGAGTGCAGCGTGAACCAGACGTCGCCGGCCTCGTCGATGCAGAGCTCGATGTGGTGATTGCCGCCGCCGAGCGTACCCAGCTGCTCGCGCACATTGCGCGTCGACACGGCCGGTGCCTTGCTCACCACGCTCGCATAGCGTTCGCCGAGCCCGCCAGCCCACGCGGCCTCTGCCGCTGCCGGCGCGTCGCGATGCGCGCCCTTGCCGACCGGGATCACCTTCTCGATCGCGGCGCGTACGCGCCGCAGATCGGTCGGGAGATCTTCGGCACGGAGGGTGAGCTTCGCGGCGATCATGCCGCAGCCGATGTCGACGCCGACCGCGGCCGGCACGATCGCACCGATCGTCGGGATCACGCTGCCGACCGTTGCGCCCTTGCCGACGTGCACGTCCGGCATCACCGCGACGTGGTCGTGGACGAACGGGAGCGCGGCGATGTTCTCGACCTGAGGGCGCGCGCCGGCGTCGAACTCGACGCCGCGAACCCACGCCTTGACCGGGCGGCCGGCGGTTTCGAAGACTTCCACGGCGGTGACCTCCTTTCGGGATGATAGCAGAAGCGGGGCGAGCGCATCGCTCACCCCGCTTCCGATCAGCGTCCGTGGGTTCGCGCTCGAGGGTTAGATCGGGAAGCTCCCGATCGCGGCGTACGACGACGTCAGCAGCTGTCGCTTTGCGCAGCCGGATTTCTGATCGGGTCGGACGACGGATGGTTGAAGCATGTGAACTCGCCTCGGAGCTTACGTGAGTGATACGACCTTTGTCAATACGTTCCGGGACGGGATTTCGTCACCGAAACATTGTGTCAAGGTGAAAAACATTGCGCGACCGCTTGACAAGTACACGGGACTGGCTTTAGGATCGGCACGTCATGCAACGATTCGCGTTGATCCTCCCACGAGCCAAAGGCCACAGTCTGTGGTCCGCGGATTCGTATTGCCTCGACGTCGTCGGTATGTCGGGACAGATCGGCGCGACGCGGGGGAACCCGCTGCATCGGTAGCTGACGCTCTGGTACTCCTGTGAACATCACGAGGGGATCGGCGCGCAGCCGGTCCCCTCGGTCTTTTTCTCGGGCTCGTGTCAAGGCGACGATCACGATTCCAAACCGTGAGATGGGCGTTCGATTCGTTCCGGGCCCGCATGGTGGCCGAGGCCGAAGAGGTCGAGGCACTCGCTTGTGACGCGAGTCGAAGTGGGTTCGAGCCCCACCGGTCACACCAATTCTGCGCGTGCACGGTCGTGCACGTCTGATTCAACGCGTTCTTTGAAAACTGAATCGTTCGTCAAGAACAACCTTGCGCGAGACTCTCGCGCGGCGCGCACCGACGCGCCGTGCCGTTGGGCCGGTCTCGCACGCCCCCGCGATCGGGGCATCGCGGCGTCTTCCGAGTGAGAGGGAGCGCACGAGATCGCATTCGGGAACGCAGCTGCAACGGTTCTAGCGTCTGGTTGAAGCCCAGAAGAAGGCGGTTCGACTCCGCCCGTTCCCCCAAACGATCTCGGGTAGCCAAAAGGTAAGGCCGCCGGTTGTTGCCCGGCTCATTGAGGGTTCGAGTCCTTCCCCGAGAGCCAATGCGGGCACGCAGAGTGCGACGCAGGTTTCATATGCCTGCAGACCCGGGGCAGGACCGGGGTCCGCAACCATCTTCCCCAGGGCCGCGCGTTTACGGCGAGCCGCGCGATCCGTTGGCGCCGTCGGCTCTCCGACGCGCGCACGCTCCGTGTCGCGATTGGTCCGCGACCGGAGCAGCTCGCCGTGTCTAGGAACGGTGGCCGAGCGGTAAGGCATCGCAATGCTAGTGCGACGAGGGTGCAAGCCCGCGTGGGTTCGAGTCCCGCCCGTTCCTCCAAGCCCCCGTAGCTAAGCGGAACAGCGACGGTCTACGAAGCCGTACCAATTCGGCGGTTCGAATCCGCCCGGGGGTTCCATTTTGGGCTGCCATGTTCCAAGGCTGGCGAACCTCACTTGCAATGAGGTTGTGTAGGGTTCGATACCCTAGCGGTCCACAAACCATCACATGGGCGTAGGGAAGCTGGGCATCCTGCGTGCGTCGGAAGCACGAGATCGTGAGTTCGAGTCTCACCGCCCATACCAATCGCGCGACAAACTGACGTCCGGAATAGTCTCGTTTCTTACACGAGGGATGCGGAGTTCGAATCTCCGGTCGCGCACCACACGACGTAGCCAAGTCCGGTAAGGCAGCAGCCTGCAAAGCTGCGCATCGCGCGTTCGAATCGCGCCGTCGTGTCCATGCCCGTGGGGCTCGTTAGGACGAGCGTCCGGTCCGTACCCGGATCTCAGCCAGTTCGAATCTGGCCGCGGGCTCCAATACTCATCGGCGACTGGGGGAATTTGGCAGACCCAGCCGGCTCAGACCCGGCCGTCACTTGACGTGAGCGTTCGAATCGCTCGTCGCCGACCATGCGATCGTGGGGGAATCGGTAGACCCGCAGCGTTGAGGACGCTGTTCGAAGAGAGTGCGCGTTCAAGTCGCGCCGATCGCACCATGGGTGAGACGTTCTGTAGGAATGGACGGCGGGCCGTAACCCCGTCGCGCACGCGCACTGTCGGTTCGAATCCGACCTCACCCTCCACTCTTCATGCGGTGTCGCCCAGCGGTAGGGCAGCAGCCTCATAAGCTGTACGGCAGCGGTTCAAATCCGCTCACCGCAAGTTTCCGCCCGTGTAGCTCAACGGCAGAGCAGCACGCCGGTATCGTGCCGAAAGCGGTTCGATTCCGCTCGCGGGCTCCAAGACATCTCGCCGTAGCTCAGGGGAAGAGCACTGCTCTCCGAGGGCAGATTGTCGCGCGTTCAAATCGCGCCGGCGAGACCAACGATCGGGGATAGCCAAGACGGTACGGCGCTCGGTTTTGGCCCGAGTTATACGGCGGTTCGATTCCGTCTCCCCGAGCCATGCGTCCGATACCGAAGCGGTGGAGGTGCCAGCCTTTTAAGCTGAGCTCAAGTCAGTTCGACTCTGACCGGACGCACAAGCAATTCACCTAACCACGTTTTTAGACACCGATGCGGGGTAGCCAAGACGGTAAGGCGCCGGTCTCTGAATCCGGAAATGCGCTGGTTCGATCCCAGCCCCCGCAGCCATGATGACGTAGCTAAGTGGGAAGCATCGGTCTGCAATACCGACAATCCCGAGTTCCATTCACGGCGTCGTCTCCAAGGAACGTGCCAGTCCCGGCGGCGGGCAAGCGGTCCTGAAAACCGCGGGGCACCGAAAGGTGAGGGTTCGACTCCTACACGTTCCGCCATGGTCCCGTAGTGTAGTGGATCTGCACAGTTGATTGTCGATCAGCGAGTACGAGTTCGATTCTCGTCGGGGCCGAATGCCATACTCCTGGCACATCCAAGGGCTATCCTGTCGGAGAAATGAAGCCGCACGAACAGAGACGCGCTGAGCGTATCCGCGAGCAACTGGGAATGTCTCACGGAAAGGCCGCCGCGCGTCTGCGGATGATGATTATCCTTGAATTGGCGCGGCGCCTAGGTTTGACTGGGTGTCATGTTTGTTCCGAGAAAATCAAGAGCATCGGCGAATTGTCAATTGAACATGTTCGACCTTGGGTCAACCGAGATCCGGATTTGTTTTGGGACCTTAGCAACATCGCGTTTAGCCATAGACGCTGCAATCGTCCACATGAACTGACCGGGCACAGACTCCGTAAGATATCGACGTCGGACGTTGCATGGTGCATCGGACACCAGGCGTTTCTTCCTCGAGAGCGGTTCTGGGTGCTGTCTACGCGGTGGAACGGGCTCAAACGATACTGCAAATCATGCGCCGATCGATACGATGGGCGGCAACACGCCGCAAAGGGGCATCGCGAACCTGCATCGTCGTCGGAACTACCATCGCGTGTTCGTTTATCGGTCTGAGGATCGCGGTTTTTCACACCGCAGAGACGGGTTCGACTCCCGTACACGCGACCATTGCTCCGTTCGTCTACGCAGGTTAGGAACAGCCGATGTCTCGATCGGCAAGAGCCGGATCATTGCCGGCACAGAGCACCAGCCTCGCCATAGCTCAACGGTAGAGTGCGCGCTTGATAAGCGCGTGACCGGAGTTCAACTCTCCGTGGCGAGACCATGCGCGAGAGGCCCTCTGGGAAGGGCGACTGTTTAAACATACAGCCCGGTCCCGGTTCGACTCCGGGCTTGCGCACCATGCGGGTCTCACATAGTGGTAGTGTTTCAGCGCGCCGTGCTGAAAGCGCCGGTTCGATTCCGGCGGCCCGCTCCATGCGGCCGTTGCATAACGGAAATGCCTCTGGCCTCCAACCAGATGACCCGAGTTCGACTCTCGGTGGCCGCTCCAATTTCTTCACACCGCTCACGACGACGCACGAAGGGAGGCGACCGCGATGAGCTCAGACTGCCTGCTCCTCAACTTCACGTACGAGCCGCTGGGCGTCGTCGACGTCGCGCGTGCCGTGCGTCTGCTCTTCGCGCGCAAGGTCGAGGTCGTCCACGCGGGCGTGGGCGAGATCCGCTCCGTGACGGCGTCGTTTCCGTTGCCGTCGATCGTGCGGCTGCTCTACTACGTCGCGCGCCGCCGCAAGAAGGTCGCGCTGACGAAGAAGAACGTCCTACTGCGCGACGACTACGTCTGCGGCTACTGCGCTTCGCGCGGCGGCGCGACGATGACGGTTGACCACGTCGTGCCGCGCAGCCGCGGCGGCCGCTCGATGTGGGAGAACCTCGTCGCCTGCTGCACGGCGTGCAACGCGCGCAAGCGCGACCGCACGCCGGACGAGGCGCGCATGCCGCTCCGCCGCGTCCCGCGCGAGCCGCGGTTCATCCCGTGGATCGTCGTCCGCCGCAACACGGCGCCCGATGAATGGAGCAAATACCTGGCGCTCTACAGCGTCAGGATCGAAGAGCGGGTCGGCCGGTGAGTGCGCTCGCCGACGCCCTGCAGCGGCTCGCCGAGCGTTCGGGAATCAGCCGGCCCTCGGTTGCCAACGTCGAAGCCGGGCGCCAGAACGTCAGCCTGCGGCAGCTGTGCGCGCTGGCGCTGGCGCTCGACGTCGGTGTGGAAGAACTCCTCGCCGGGGACTACTGATCCCCGGCGAGGGCGCCTTTACCGCCTGCGTCGAAAGCATACCGTCAATGGCGAGGGCTGGAGAAGTCGCCCGGCGATTCGCGCTGAGGATTCGCACGCAAGCGATCCTGATCAGCGTCGTACCCTTGACCTTCCTGCTCCTGTTGTGCATCATCGCCAGCGTGCTGCAGAACAAGACCGATCAGATGGCGGCCTGGTCGCAGCGATCGACGAGCGCGCTCAGCGAATCCGACGCCGTTCAGCAGAGCATCAGCGACGCCAACCGTAGCGTCATCGAGTATACCCGGCAGCCGAAACCCGCGGCGCTCGCGGCGTACGACGCAGGCCGGCGCGAGCTGCCGCTGCAGGAAGCCGAGCTGATACGCCTCGTGCGCGACGATCCGTCGCAAGAACGTCGCGCGGCGCGCTACGTCGAGCTCAGCAACGAGCTGATGAGCGGTGTGCTGACCGCGTACCTGAAGTTGTGGCAGGCCGGCAAGAAGGCGGAAGCCCAGAAGATGGTCACGGCGCAGCGGGTGAGGCACCTGGCCCTCGTGTGGGAGGCGATGCGCAACGACTTCGACCTCACCGAGCGCCAAATCGCACTCGCGCGATATGCAGCGCTGCACCGCGACCTCGAGTCGCTCGGCGCCGTTCTCCTCGGGGCGTCCGTCGCCGGCATCGTGCTGACGGTCTTCGTCACCGGTCAGTTCGGATTTCGCATCGCACGCAGGCTGCTTCGGCTCACCGAGAACGCGCACCGGCTGGGCCGCGGCGAGCCGACCGCGGTCATCGGCGGCGGCGACGAGATCGCCGACCTCGATCGCGTCTACCACGAGCTGACGCGGCGCATCCACGAGACGCTGCATCAGAAGGAGGATGCGCTCGCCGCCTTCGAGCGCGCACATCACGTCGCTTCGACGCTGCAGCGCGCGCTGCTCCCGCAGGAACTCCCGGAGGTGCAGGGGATCGTATTCGACGGCGTGTACGTGCCGGGCCGAACGGAAGCACAAGTCGGCGGCGATTGGTACGACGCGTTGCGGCTCGCCGACGGACGAGTGCTCATCACCATCGGCGACGTTGCCGGGACCGGGCTGCCGGCCGCGGTCATCATGGCGGCGATGCGTCAGGTGATCCGCGGCGTCGCCCAAGTCTACGCCGATCCCGCGACGATGATCGACGCAGCGGACCGGACGCTCAAGGCCGAGCATCCCGATCGATTCGTCACCGCGTTCGTCGGCGTCTACGACCCCGTGGCGCACACGCTGTCGTACTGCTCCGCCGGCCATCCCGCCCCGCTCTTGCGCCACGCCGACGGTTCGGTGAGCGACATGCCGTCGGACGGTTTGCCGCTCGGATTGCGCACGCGCGACGGAACCGATGCGCGGACCGTCGATATCCCTGACGGTGCGACCCTGCTATTCTACACCGACGGTCTCATAGAATCGACCCAGGACGTGATCGAAGGCGAACGGCGCCTGCGTGCCGCGCTCGCCGAACCGAGCATCACGGCGCGGCGCGATCTCGCTCGAGCGATCCACGACGACGTCCTGCGCGAGGGGGCGCATGACGACGTCGCGATCCTGGCGATGCGGCTCGACCCGGCGGCTACGGTCGCACCGGACTCCTCGCGACACTGGAGCTTCGATACCGGGGACCTGACGACCGCTCAGCGCACCCGCGCCTTGTTTGCCTCCGTGTTGGCCGATGCGGGGATGCTCGACGACGACGTGTTCAGCGCGGAGCTGATCTTCGGCGAGCTCCTCAGCAACGCCGTACGCTACGCACCGGGAGCCGTCGACGTCGTGCTCGACTGGAGCGGCGCCTCGACGGCGATCGTGCACTTCCTCGACCGCGGCTCCGGCTTCGTCGTCATCCCGCGGCTGCCGACCGACCTGCTCAGCGAACGCGGCCGCGGTCTGTTCCTGGTGTGGTCGCTCTCTGACGACTTCAACGTGACCAAACGCACCGACGGCGGCTCCCACGTGCGCGTCGTCCTGACCCCGCGCCGCAAACGCGGGCACAACGGCGTCGTCGCGCGCACGCAGCCCGCGCCGGTGAACGCAACGCCGTGAACGAGCGCTTCGCGCGCGACGGTTTTCTCATCATCCCGGATTTCAAGAACGCCGGCGAGATCGCCGCGCTGCGCGAACGCGCCGCGGCGATCGTCGATGCGTTCGATCCGGCCCAGTCGAGCGCCGTCTTCACCACCCGCGAGGAAGCCAAGACGAAGTCGGAGGCATACTTCTTGACGTCGGGTCAGACGATCCGGTGCTTCTTCGAAGAAGAGGCGTTCGATGCGTCGGGCGCATTGCGCCAGCCGAAGGAACTTTCGATCAACAAGATCGGTCACGCGATGCACGACCTCGACCCGGTGTTCGAGCGCTTCTCGCGGGACCCTCGGCTGCACGATCTCGCGCGCGAGATCGGCGTTGCGCAGCCGCGTGTCTACCAGTCGATGTACATCTTCAAACAGCCGCGCATCGGGGGTGAAGTCCGCTGGCACCAGGACGCGACGTACTTCGAAACCGAGCCGGTCACCGTCACGACGCTGTGGTTCGCGCTGGAACGCGCCGACCGCACCAACGGGTGTTTGTGGGTGCAGCGCGGCGGTCACCGCACGCCGCTGCGCGAGCGGTTCGTCGTGGACGCCGCCGGGAGCCGGCTGGAGCGGGTCGACGAGACGCCGTGGCCGTCGGACGAGGGCGCCGAGCCGGTCGAAGTCGAGGCGGGGACGTTGGTGGTCTTCCACGGGCTGCTGCCGCACTACAGCGCGCCGAACCGCTCGGAGACGTCCCGCCACGCGTACACGCTGCACTTCGTCGACGCCGGCGCGCGGTACGCCGCGACGAACTGGCTGCAACGCAGTGCGGCTTTCCCGGCGCGGGGTTTCGTTTAAGGCAACGAACCGCTACGCGTCGAGGAAGATGTCCTCGCCGAGCGGTGTCCCCGGGGCGACGGCGTAGCCGTCGAGGTCCGAGATCCCGTGCGCGCGCAGCACGTCTTCGTCGATGAAGGTGTTGCCGGTGCAGGTGCGCGCGTCGCTGTCGAGCACGAGGTAGGCCGCGTCGGCGACGATCGCCGGCGTGCGCGAGGCCTTGATCACCGCGTCGCCGCCGAGCAGGTTCTGCACCGCCGCCGTCGCGATCACCGTCTTCGGCCAGAGCGCGTTGGCCGCGATCCCGCGCGCGCGAAACTCCGCCGCGAAGCCGAGGGTGAGCAACGTCATCCCGTACTTCTTGAACGTATAGGCGGGCGCGGCGCCGACCCACTTCGAGGCCAGCGCGATCGGCGGCGAGAGCGTCAGCACGTGCGGGTTCGCGCCCTTTTCGAGAAACGGGAGCGCCGCGCGCGTGACCAGATAGGTCGCGCGCGGCCCGATCGAGGTCATCAGATCGAAGCCCTTGGCATCGACCTGCGCCGTCCCGCCGAGCCGGATCGCGCTGGCGTTGTTGACGACGATGTCGATCCCACCGAAGCGCTCGATCGCGGCCGCAACGGCGCGCTGGATCTGTTCCTCCGAGCGCACGTCGCACTGCACGGCGAGCGCCTTGCCGCCGGCCGCCTCGATCTCGGCGGCTGCGGTATGGATCGTCCCTGGCAGCTTCGGATGGGGCTCGACGGTCTTGGCGACGACCACGACATTCGCGCCGTCGCGCGCCGCACGCAGCCCGATCGCCAATCCGATGCCGCGGCTGGCGCCGGTGATGAAGAGGGTCTTGCCGGCCAGGCTCATCAGCCGCGTGCACCGCGGGTGAAGAACGCCGACATCGCGGTGCGCGCTTCGTCGGATGCGAGCCGCGCGCGAAACGCGGTCCCTTCCCGCGCCATCGCGGCGAGGATCGCGTCGCGGTCGTGGTTCACCAGCCGTTTGGTCTCCCGCACTGCTTGCCGCGGTTTGGCGGCGATCGCGCGGGCCGCCGCTTCGGCCTCGGCGTCGAGGACGTCGTCGGCGACGAGCTTCGTCACCAGACCGTCGGCGCAGGCTTGATCGGCGCCGATCGTCTCGCCGAGGTAGAGCGCCGCGCCGGCGCGCGCGCGCCCAATGCGGCGCGCCAGCAGCACGCTGCTCCCCGCCTCCGGCACCAGACCGAGGTCGACGAACGGGACCTTGAACTTGGCGGTCGGCGAGGCCAAGACGACGTCGCAGTGCAGCAGCATCGTCGTCCCGATCCCGACCGCCGCTCCACGAACGGCCGCGACGATCGGCACGTCGGTCGTGACAAGCCCCGTCAGGAAGCGGGAGACCGGCGCGTCATCGCCGTGCGGCGGCTGCTCGAGGAAGTCCCGCAGGTCGTTCCCGGCGGTGAACGTATCGCCGCGTGCCGCGATCAGCAGCGCGCCGACGTCATCGGCGGCAGCCGACGCGATCGCGTCCGCCATCGCTGCGTACATCGCTATCGTCAGCGCGTTTCTCTTGTCCGGCCGGTCCAGCACGACGCGCCGAACGCCGGCCTGATCTTCGACGGAGACGCCAAGTGAAGTCATGAGGCTCGACTCCGAGCGGCGGCTGCGTCTTCCTGCCGCCGGCAGCCTTTTATCGCGCGAGCAGCGCGGCGGCGATCAGCGCCGGAGGCGTCGCGACCAAGCCGACGGCGGCGAACCGGAGCGGCGTGATCGACACGCCGGCCCGGCGCAGGCCGGCGAGCCACAGCAGCGTCGCCAGCGAG
>OCZT010002473.1_pt1 | contig 19079 bp, 18 predicted proteins | sample 1539031 | NCBI WGS metagenome assembly OCZT01 (sample SAMEA3539308, study PRJEB22396) | soil metagenome | biome: tundra; feature: field; material: soil | place: USA | collected 2010-05 | depth 0.15 m | reverse complement strand
CAGCTTAATCTCGCGGGCCTTGAGTTTCCAGTAGAACAGCTTTCGCATAGACGGAACCACAGATGGACACAGATGAACACGGATAAGAGATCCGCCTGCGCCGGCCCACGTGGTCTCTCACCAATGTCGCACGTTTGCGTTATCCGTATTCAAAGCCCGCAATAGCGAACACCTGCGAATCGTCGTGGGCCAGCGGCGGTGCGCCCTGCACGCCTGGCCGCACCATGCGCACGAGGCGGCGCAGTGGCGCAAATCCGCAAGCGCGCGCCAGCCGTACGGCTTCGGTGTTGGCAGGCAGCAGATCCCAGCAGACAGGTTCCTGGGGATGCCGGGCCAGAAACCACGCCAGCAGTTCCCCGGCGGTTTCCGGCCGGCGGCTCACACATGGACCGAAGTACGCGGCCTGCGAGCCGGGACGCGCCATGGCATAGCCTTCGTCCGCAACCGCGGCCGCCCCCAGCGCCGCCAGCATGGCGAGCAGCTCGGAACGGCCGGCGCCGAACGCCTGGCGGTCGAGCACGCGGCACTGGTCCTGCCAACTCAGATCCGGCATGCCGGGCGCCTGCGCTGCTGCCGCTCCCCAACGTTCGATCCCGCACTCCGGTTCAAAACCGAGTTGACGATAGAGCGGGGCGCCCATCTCGGTCGCATCCAGCTTGATCCATTCCATCTGGCGCGCCGTCAGCGCTTCGATCGCGTGTTCCATCAACCGGCGCGCGAAACCGCGGCGGCGGTGCGCGGGATCGGTGAGCACCATGCCGATCCATGCCAGCCTGCGTTCATAACAGACCGCCGTGACGGTTGCCGCGAGGACGCCGTCGCACTCCACACCGAAACACGTCTCCGGCGCCAGCCGCAGCAGATTGTGCCAGTCGGTTTCAGTCTGGTTCCAGGCCGCGGCTTCCTTGATCCGCATCGCCGCCGGGATATCCGCGCGCGTGAGCGCTCGCACCAAAGCGGTCACCGCCGCGGCTCGCGGACGGGCATCCTATGCCGCGCCCCGTCGCGCCGTCAGATCAGCGCCTTCTTCGCGGGCGATCTCGGCGGCGTAGCCGGCGAGTTCGTTCAAACGCACCGTCACCAGGTCTTTTTCCAGATCCTCGCCGCTCTCCACCATGCGCTTCAGATGCAGGGCGGCCAGCCGCGCGCACCACGCGTCGCTCATCTCGTGACCCGTGCGGCGGCTCAATTCCAGCAGATCCGCGTGCGGTATGGCGATTTGCTTCTGCACGCGCGTGCCGTCGCTCTCCAGGATGAATTTCACATCCACGGTGTCGCTGTGCCGCAGCGAAATAGCCGTCTGCAGCCACTTGAACAGGACCTGCCACTTGCGCCCGAACGGGTCCGGTCCCACTTCAAACTGGCGAAAATTCAGCATCACCGTTATCTTACTGCATTTGGCCTGCGTTGGTTTCGCAAGGTTTATTGAGGCGCGAGCGTCGGCGAGCGGTAGCGTGGCAACTGTATTACCATTGATCCTACCCTTGTTCTCAACGGGTGGGAGTTATCGGCAGCACTGTGCGACGTGACATATCCAGCACAACCAGACATAAGCGTTGGCTAATTCTACTGATGAGCGCCTTGGTCTTTGCGCTCGGCGTCTACATCAACCGCGAGCGGCTGAAACGCGCAGTGATCGCGTACCGGATCTATCGCGCGCACGTGTTCACTCCGCCGCCGAGCCCGGGTGAATCCCAGTTGCGCCAACTCCGGGCCGATGTCCGATTTTATTGGGATTTCTCGGGCCTTCGGGTGGCGAGAGACAGGCGGTTGAGGCAGTTGGATCCCACCCTGCGGCCGCTCGTGAAGGAGATTGGACGCCGTCAGGCTGCGGGAGAAGGGACGCAGTATTCGATGCATATTTATCGGGAGATCCGCTGGCGGCTGAATTTCACGCCCGATATCGGAACCACCCGGGCGCGGATTGCCGATCTCCGCCGGAGCCTCGCGCAACCGGGGGAACAGAAACTGGCCGCCGGTCAGCAGGCTTCAGACGGAAGTTGGGGGCGGGGACTTACCGTTTGGTTTCTTAAGCTCTATTATTCTGTCGAGGATGGCTTGCATAGCGGCACCGAACCCCGGTATCCGCTGTCCTTTCTGGATCGGATTAACTCGCCGGAAAAGCTCACGGCTCAGCTCGATTCGGTCTTGCACGATGACTTCACCAAAACGGGGGCCTTCAACCGCGAAGAGCTCGATGAAACATTTTCTGCGCTGGCAAGGTTGTTATTTGGGAACAAACGAACCGGCTATGCGTTTCATCCTCAGCTCAGGGACGCCTTGGGGGAATTTGTGGAACGCTGGCAGAACCCTGCGACCGGCTGCTGGGGCCAGTGGATAGTGGATCGACAGGGGAGGATCTGGAAAATGGACGACATGGCGATGACGTTTCACGTTGTTTCGGACCTTCACGGCCAAGTGCGGCATCTGGACCTGATAGCGTAGCGTGTGCTGCAGCTCGACGGCGTCGAGTTTCCCGCCGGCATCCGATTCAACGGCCACTACGAGAATCATCTGAATTGGGATGTGGTGAAAATTTTCCGATACGCCTGGCCGGCCCTGGATGCCGCAACCCGGCAGAAGGTTCGAACCGAGATCTCCCATATGCTCGATTGGTGCTTGGCCAGGTCTTACCAGCCGGACGGCTCTTTCCGGGTGAGTGATTTGGACGACACATTAGGTGACGCTTACAGCTATGGGGTAGCCTTTCTCCGCGAGACCGGTTATTTTCGGCGCGAAGACCGATTTTGGACCGGCCAGGACTTTCCCGATGCCAAAGCCGTCGGCCAGCGCATCGCAGCCAAGCTGAAGTCGATCGGGCTCAACGACCCAGGGTTGAAGGATGCATATGAGACCTTGCACACCGTGCAATGAACGCGCCGGTTAAGCAAAGGGGGTCGTTTCAGCCTTTTGGAGATTAGCCGTAATTAGAGTCACACGGCGAGGCCAAACAGCGGCCGCCGGCCATCCGGATGCTACCCTTGTAAAGGATATGGCATTACGGTCCTGAGGAGCGCCGGCCCGAAACCGACCATGATCGACCTCCAAAAAGAACTCGAAACCGGCCGCTCCATCGCGCGCCAGGCCGGCGAAATCGCCTTACGCTACTACCGCACGGGCATTGCCTTCGAAGCCAAATCGGATGACTCGCCCGTCACCCGCGCCGACCGGGAATGCGAGCAATTCATCGCCCGCGAGCTGGAGCGGGCCTTCCCGGACGATGGCCTGCTCGGAGAAGAAGGCGCGCAGAAGCCTTCACGCAGCGGCCGCCGCTGGATCGTCGACCCCATCGACGGCACCCGCGATTTCGTGCGCGGCAATCCCGCATGGGCCAACCTGATCGGCCTGGAGGCGGACGGCGAAGTGGTGGCCGGATTCGCCTGCATGCCCGCGCTCGGTGAATTGTTCGCCGCCTCCCGTGGCGGTGGCGCGTTCGTCAACGGCGAACGCATCCACGCTTCCAGCATCGCCAGCGTCGCCGAGGCCGTGCTGTGCTTCGACAGTTTGAACTCCGCCGCGCGCCAGCCGTTCGCCGGCCAATTGCTCGCCTGGATGCAACCCTTCTGGGCCGTGCGCAGCATGGGCGGATGTCTGGACGCCCTGATGGTCTCGCGCGGCCAGGCCGAAATCTGGATCGAAACCAACGGCAAGCCCTGGGACTTCGCGCCGCTCAAGATCATTGCCGAAGAGGCCGGCGCCCGCTTCTTCGATTTCGAAGGCAAGTCCACCATTTACGGCGGCAACTGCGTCATCTGCGCACCCGCGCTGGAGGAGACCGTGCGGCAATTCCTTTCCCAGGTGGGACCGCAAACGTGAGATATCTGTCAGAGACCGCGCGGACCGGCGCAGACGGATTCTTTATCTGTGTGCATCTGTGTCCATCTGTGGTTCCATTGCGTTCTTCCGCATGACGATATGACACGTAAGTGTCTAACGCCCGGCTTGGCCATGGTCGTGGTCTGGATCGCCGCCATCAAGATGGTTCTCCATTTCTATGCCGGCCACAATTACGGCTACTTCGTTGACGAGCTCTACTATCTGGCGTGCGGCCGGCATCTGGCCTGGGGCTATGTGGATCAACCGCCGCTCATCGCATTGGCCGCCGCACTCACCCGCGTACTGTTTGGCGAGTCGCTAAAGGCCATCCGTTTCCTGCCGGCCGTGGCCGGAGGCGCGACAGTGCTGCTCACCGGCTTGATCGCGCGCGAATTGGGCGGGCGCCGCTTCGCGCAGGGTCTGGCGGCGCTGGCGGTGCTGGTGGCGCCCGGCATTCTGGCAACCGACAGCTTCTTTTCGATGAATGCCTTTGAGCCGCTCTTCTGGATGGGCTGCGCGTACATCGTCATGCGCATCGTCAGGACCGGCAATCAAAAGCTGTGGCTATGGTTCGGCCTGCTGGCCGGCATCGGACTGGAAAACAAACACTCCATGCTGATCTTCGGCTGCGGGATCGTCGTCGGCCTGCTCGCCACACCCGAACGTCGCCAGTTCCGATCGCCATGGCTCTGGCTCGCCGGCCTGCTCGCGTTCCTGATCGTCCTGCCCAACCTGCTGTGGAACGTCGAGCATCACTTCCCATTTCTGGAGTTGCAGGCGAACATCCAACGCGCGCACCGCAATGTCGATCTGCCGCCGCTGGCCTTCATCGGTCAGGAAATCCTGACTATGTTCCCGCTCACGCTTCCCATCTGGCTGGCCGGGATCTGGTATTACCTGTTCAGCGAGAAGGGGAAACCGTTTCGCGTGCTCGGGTGGGCATGGCTCGTCACCATGGCCGTGATCATGATTATGAATCCGCGCGTCTACTACGCATGGCCGGCTTTCCCGCTGTTGTTCGCCGCGGGCGGAGTCCTGTGGGAATCCTGGCTGACAGCAACGCTGGCCGCGCCCCGTTTGCAGGCGCAGTGGATCAAGCCTGCCTGGGCCGCCCTGATGGTGCTCTTCGGCGCGGTGTTCGCACCCTTCGCCGTTCCGGTGCTGCCCGTCGAGACGTACATCCGCTACTCGCAAGCCCTCGGTTTTGAGCCGCCCAGGATCGAGACGCACAATCTCGGGCCCCTGCCGCAGATCTATGCCGACCAATTCGGCTGGGAAGAGATGGTGGCCACGGTGGCAAAAATCTATAACGGCCTGCCGCCGGACGTGCGTCCCAAGACCGCCATCTTCGGGCAGAACTACGGCCAGGCCGGCGCGGTGGATCTGTTTGGTCCGAAATACGGATTGCCGAACGCCATCAGCGGGCACCAGACTTATTTCCTCTGGGGACCGCGCGATTATACCGGCGAAAGCGTCATCGTCATGCAGGGCCGGCAAGCGGATCTCGAACGAAATTTTGCAACGGTCGATAAAGTCGCCCACGTCGCGCATCCCTATTCCATGCCGTACGAACACTTCGATATCTTCTACTGCCGCGGTTTGAAGTGGCCGCTCAAGGATGATTGGCCGAAGGTGAAGAACTGGGACTGACGCCTCTGGGCATTCTCATCGGGCTTCCGGGAGCGCCTTCATCAGGTCCGCGCTCGCGACCGAAGGGCACCAGTATCGCTCGATGTGCTCGACGACTGACTCGGTCCCCCGGTCGTGGCTCACGTAGGGACGGTCCTTAGGGTTATACATGCTGTCGGTGAGGTCACGCACCAGTACGCAGCGGATCCCCCAATTGGTCATCTTCTTGATTGCGAACGAGCGGTTCAGCACGCACATGTTGACGTGGACTCCCATCACCAGCAGGTTGCGTATGCCGCGCTCTCGCAGAAAGCTGTAGATCTGCGGTCCATCGTCGGAAATGACATCCGCTGCGCCCATGGGAAGCGCGGCGATCTCGCGCGTCCAGGCCTTGTATGAAGAGTCTCCGGTATCGCATCCACCGTCGCGATCGTCGATGGGCAAAGGCGGATCGGTGAGGCCCAGCGGCGCCGGCGGCTCGATTTTCGCGATGCGCAGCATGCGCTGCCGCTGCGGCCAATCCTTGTAGAACTCCATGGTTTCGGACGGCGCGTGGATAATCTGAATGCCGCGCGCGCGAGCCTCGTCGATGACCGGCGCCATCCTGAGAGCCAGCGTCTCCACCCGCCGTGCGGCGCCCGAGCACCAATGCTTGTCCCACATGTCGCAGATCAGGATGGCGGTTTGCGCGATGGGGAATGCCTCGTCGAGCCGCACTTCCTCCCAAACGCCGCTGCCCTTGAAGGCCTCCACGCGGGACCGCAACGGAAGCCGCAAATCGGCCGCGAATGCCGCCCCCGCCAGGGTCAGCGTCAGCGCCGCCAGATACCGCCGCCAGAACCGCATCTGGACCATGATACCGTACGGGACTCGGTTTACTCGCAGTGCAGTGCCGTGGGGGTGCTTAACCGCTTTGGGGAATGCGACCGCTCGCTTACGCTCGCGGCTCAGTAAACCTTGCGATATCAACGCGACTGTTACCGAGCCGCGACCATCAGGGAGCGGTTTCCGTCCGAAATCCCCAAAGCGGTTAAGCACCCGTGCCGTGGCCGTATCCACGCCGGGCCATACGCGTCTCGCCAGCGTTTGGTTCACCATTACGACGCGGGCTCCTTCGGTCCCGTCGGCATCCGTGGAATTGCGGCGCCGAGCATCGTGAGGAAAGCAGCGCGTGGACACCGCGGATCTCCACCCCCGAAAATATGGTTACGAACGGCACGCTCAAACGTAGCCGCGCAGCCGCCGGTTTGAAAAATCAGGATGTGGATCTCTCGGATCTCTCACTCCTGGTTGACAGGATGGGTGAAGCGTTACATAATCGTCATAGAGCCAGAAGGCGAAGGAAGCCTTCCACGAACGGCCAAAAAATTGCTCGGAGGATGCAACGATAAGGCATAGAAATGCACAAGGTTTATTGCTTTGCCGGTCAGCCCGCACCCTGCCCGGGCTACTTTGCTAACGACACCTTGCCCTGCGTATGCAATAGCAAGGAAAGCCTCCTGTTGGCGCTGAGTCAGGTTGCCATACCGCTCACGCCAGTGAAAGACTTCGCACCCCCGGAAGTGCACATTTTGCGGCTGAGCGCCTGACGGAGTCTTGCGCCCCGGCCCTAAATGGGCGAGCGGTTTGGGTCAAAGCACCCATCCAGGCCCATCCCTCACCGGAAAGTCAGGCAAGCGGGACCACTGACGATTTTCGAATCTTCTGATCGCGTGTGAGCGGGGCCACCTCGTGAACCATGCTTGTGGCGCAAATGAGTTCGTCGGCGGGATCGCTTCTGAAGTCCACTTTCGCATGCGCGCAAGTTTCGCCAGTTCCCAAAGCACGATGGCCGAGATGCTCCATCGCTGAGAAGACAGCAGGTCTCCCGAGAAGGCATAAATCAGGATGTGCGTATCCAGGTTTACCTTCTCTTACCGGCGTCCCATTCCAACCCCGTGGAGAACACATCGCCGTGGATCCGGATCTTGCCTTTTAGGGCGCCGATCAGATGGGCGCAACCGGACTCGATGGGAATGACCTTGGCTACCGGCTTGCCGTGCTTGGTAATCACGATTCCGGCGGCGTCCAAATGGTCGATCGGGAACAAGCATTGTTCCTTGAATTTGGATGGGTTCATGGTTACCATGCTATCCATTCCAGCGAATGTCCACTTTTTTTGTCCGGTCGATATTCCCGGTCACCGACCTCTACGCAGTATCATGTTGTCGTGTACTGCCGCCCGCTTGCCGCACTCCTCTTTCTCGCCGCGGCCGCCCTGCGCGCGCAACCCGCGGACCTGATCCTCAGCCATGGCAAGATCGTCACGGTAGACCCGCAATTCCGGATTGCCGATTCCATCGCGATCCGCGGCAGCCGCATCCTGGCCGTGGGCGCCCGCGCCGAAGTCGCCCGCCTAGCCGGCCCAGGCACTCGCCAGATCGATCTGCAGGGCAAGACCGTGCTGCCCGGCCTGATCGACTCCCACGTGCACGCGGCCCAGGCCGCCATGTACGAGTTCGATCATCCGGTTCCCGATATGGAAACCATCGCTGATGTGTTGCGCTACATCCAGTCGCGCGCCGCAGTCGCGAAAGCGGGCGACTGGGTCGTCCTCACGCAGGTCTTCATCACCCGCCTGCACGAGCAGCGCTTTCCCACGCGCGCGGAATTGGACGCCGCCGCGCCGCACAACCCGGTCTACTTCGGCACCGGCCCCGATGCCGCCGTTAACTCCCTCGCGCTGCAACTCAGTGGCATCGGCAAGGACTTCCGCATTACGGATGGAATGCCGGGCCGCATCGAGCGCGACGCCACCGGCGAGCCCACCGGCATCCTGCGCAATTGCAGCCGCCTGGTGAAGATCCACTCCGGCGATAAGGTCCCCACCGCCGACGACCGCCGCGCGCGCCTCAAGATGCTGCTGGCCGACTACAACTCGGTGGGACTGACCAGCATCTCGGAAGGCGATCTGGGCGATGCGGATTTGGAAACCTACCGGCGGCTGAAAGACGATGGGCAGCTCACTTGCCGCGTTTTCGTGGCGTACGACGTGGACGCCCAACTGCCGCTCGATCAAATCACCGCGCGCATCCTGTCGGCGGCCGCCAGCCCGTTGCATCGCTACAACAATATGCTCTGGCTGCGCGGCATCAAGAGCTTCCTGGATGGCGGCATGCTGACCGGCAGTGCCTACATGCTGCTGCCGTGGGGCGTGAGCAAGGTCTATTCGATCGACGATCCCGCTTATCGCGGCATGCGCTACATCGAGCCGGACAAGCTGGTCCGGATCGCGCGCTGCGCGCTGCAGCACGATTTGCAGTTTACGGCGCACTCGGTGGGCGATGGCGCGGTCCAGACATTGGTGGACGCCTACGCGGAGATCGACCGCGAGTTTCCGCTCCGCGCCGCGCGCCCGTCGATCACGCATGCCAACTTCATGAGCGCGGAAATCATCGGCAAGATGCGGGAACTCGGCATCGTCGCCAACCTGCAGCCGGACTGGTTGTGGTTGGATGGCGCCACGCTCCGCAAACAGTTCGGCGATGCGCGCCTCGCGTATTTTCAGCCGTACAAGACGCTGTTCGCAAGCGGGGTTGTCGTGGGCGGAGGCTCCGATCACATGCAGAAAATCGGCAGCCTGCGCTCCATCAATCCTTACAACCCGTTCCTGGGGATGTGGATCGCGCTCACGCGCCAGCCGCGCTGGGCTGACCAGCCGCTACACCCGGAACAGCGCATCTCGCGCGAGCAAGCCATTCGCCTGTATACCATCAACAACGCCTGGCTGACGTTCGAAGAGAAGGAAAAGGGATCGCTCGAACCAGGCAAGCTGGCCGACCTGATCGTGCTCGATCGGGACATCCTCACCTGCCCGCTGGACGCCGTACGTCAGATCCAGGTGGAGCGGACCTACCTCGGCGGCAAGGTGATCTACCAGCGCCCAGCAAAAACGGAACCACAGATGGACACGGATAAACACAGATAAGAACAGAAAAGCAGGAACCGCGGACTGGTCTGGTTTTGGTCTTTATTAGTTTCGTACGGGCGACGGAAGCCTGGCCGCGTATTACGAACGTACTGTCGTGATTACGTGGGATCAGCCGATTTTGCTGACGGCGGCGTAAGAAGCGGGCCGAAGCGAGCGAGATAGTACCGAGACCGACAAAAGTCGATCCCCAGCGCAAAGCGCGCAGTATCATTAGGATTATGCGCATCTTCTATTCAGCGCTCCTGTTACCGACGCTTGTCGTGGTCCAATTCCAGGCGGCCACTCCCCCATCCCTTTCCGTTGTGAATTTGCCGATCGGTGGAACCGTAACGGCGACCGACGCACAAGGCAATATTTACTTCACCGGCGGCGCCGTCGCAGGCGGCGTTCCGGTGACGCCCGGAGCGCCTCAAACTCAGCCTGGCGGTGGGTTTTGCGCATTCGGTCCGCATGCGTACCCATGCCACGACGCCTACATTGCAAAGGTGCCAGCGGGCGGCGGTCCACTCATCTTTAGTACGCTTCTCGGCGGCGCTGGGGACGATGTCGGAACGGGGATTGCGGTTGACCCGGCGGGGAGCGTCTATATCACCGGCACCACCACAGGGGGCTTCCCGACCACGCCCGGCGCCTTCCAGCCATCTCCGCCCGTTCAGCCCAGCATCCCGGCGGCGTTATTCGTCGCCAAACTCAACCCCCAGGGCAGCAAATTTGACTATTCCACCTGTCTTCTGAGCGGCCCGGCAGGCGCTCAAGGTCTGGGAACTGCAGCTCCGGCTATCGCGGTTGACACGCAGGGCAACGCCTACATCGCCTGGTCGACGAATTCCGGGCAGACATTCTTGGCCAAACTGAGCCCGGACGGGTCGACCCTCCTCTACAACGCCTTGCTGGGGGGCATCGATCTGTCCGTCCCCATTTCGTCAGGTCTGGCGATTGCAGTCGACGGGAATGGCAACGCCTACGTCACTGGACAAACGACCGCAACCGATTTCCCGGCCACGCCGGGAGCCTTCCAAACAAGTCTGAAGAGCGGCCAAACAACCGAACTCACTTATTGCGGTGGGAATGCGTTTGTGGCCAAGCTCGATCCTTCCGGGAAAGTAGTATTTGCCACATATCTCGGCGGCAGCGTAACCGAGATTCCCTTCGCCATCCAGATCGATTCCGCCGGGTACGTGTATGTGGCGGGAGAGACCTCTTCGCCGGACTTCCCAACCACTCCCGGATCGTACGAACCAAACGCGCTCATACCCATGTGGAGTTTACTGACGGCCGACTCCTATGGAAGCCCCGGCGGCTTTGCCGCGAAATTGTCGCCGGCAGGAGACAAGCTAGCCTACTCCACTTATGTGTTTTCCGATGGCGGCGTAAGAACGATGACCCTGGACAACGCGGGCGGCGTGTATGTGGCGGGGATTACTGGCGGCGGCGTGGGGGTTACGGCGAGCGCTCCACAGCCTTGCATGGTGGCAGAAGAAGATGCCTTCGTCACGCATCTGGACTCGAATGGCGCGCTGCTGGACAGGAGCTACTTCAACCGTTCCGGCTCCAACGTCACTCTTGAACCCATTGGACTGGCTTTATCGGGCAGCCGCTCCGTCAGCCTGGTGGCGAACGGCGGGGCCGAACTGGCTGAACTCCGCTTCGGCGACCCGGGCACCTCAGCCGCGCCCTGCGTGGCGGCAATCGTGTTGAATGGAGCCACGTTTTCCGAAGGGCCGTTTTTCGCAGGGCCGGCCGTGTCTCCGGGCGAACTCATCACCCTCACTGGCTTTGGCCTTGGGCCAGACTCAGGCGTGTCCTTTCAACTGGGCCCGGACGGAACCGTGCCCCGGCAACTGGCCGGTGTGCGGGTGTTTTTCGGCGACCTGGCGGCACCCCTGATCTTCGTGCAGTCGCAACAGATCAATGCCATCGTGCCATTCGAACTGGCTGGCCAAACCACAACTACGATGCGGTTAGTGAACAACGGCGCGACCATCGGTTCGGTCAACTTGCCCGTGAGCTTCGCCACTCCGGGCGTGTTTCGTTTGCAACCCGGATTGTCCGCCGAGGCCGTGGCGCTCAACCAAGACGGCACCATTAACGGACCATCCAACCCGGCAGCGATCGGCTCGGTGGTCTCCCTGTTTGGCACTGGCTTTGGTACGACCAACACGCCGGAAGTGACTGGCACTGTCACTCCTCCGGGGACCTCTTCCTACCAGGCGACTGTGACCGTTGGGGTAGCCACCAACCAGAGTTACGATCTGCCCGGGGGAACAGTACAAGCGGAAGTGCTGTACGCGGGCGCGGCGCCTGGCCTGCTTGCCGGAATAGGGCAGATCAATATTCGGGTGCCCACGCCGCCTGCACCCGCCGGCAATCAGTTGGCGCTTCTGGTAAGTACCACCGCGCCCGATGGAACTTTGACGCAGAGTTCCACGTGGCCTACGATATTTGTGAAGTAAACAAACGGAACCGTAGCGGGCGGGGCGGTGTCCATCAAGCATGCGCATCTCCACGGCCCTCTTCATCGTCGCCATCCTCGTTTATCTGTGTCTATCTGTGTCCATCTGTGGTTCCGTTTTTTCAGGAAGCCGCCACCAGACTGGTCTGCAATTCCGGAATCTCGATCTCAATGCGCGTGCCGTGTCCGGGCTGGCTGTCGATGCTCATCTTGTGGTCGTTGCCGAACAGCACGCTCAGCCGCTCGCTCACATTGCTAACTCCGATGCCCTGTTCCCGTAGCGTCGCCAGCTTGGATTCGGGTATGCCGACGCCATCGTCCTCCACCCACAACAGCAGCCGCGAATCCACCCGCCGGCTGCGCAACCGGATGGTGCCGCCTTCCACTTTGCTGCTCAACCCGTGCTTCACGCAATTCTCGATCAGCGGCTGCAACAGCATACTCGGCACCAGCATGTCCAACGTGTCGGCGGCTACGTCTTTTTCGAACCGCAGTTTGTCGCCGAAACGCACCACTTCGATGGCCAGGTAATCGTCGATGAAGCTGATCTCCTCGCTCAGCGCGCTGAAATTGTCGTGCTTGCGCAGCAGCCGCCGCAGGATGTTCGACAGCTTCAGCACCATGACGCGGGCCTGGTTGGGATCGGTGCGGATCAGCGAAGAGACCGAGTTCAGCGTGTTGAAGAGGAAATGAGGATTGATCTGGCTGGTGAGCGCTTCCAGGCGGGCTTGAATCAAATGCCGCTTCTGCTCCTCCAGCTTGCCTTCGTTGCGGGTGTTGTTCCAGATCTTGATCGGCAGCGTAACGGAGAACAGCGTGGTCGCATAAACCGCCGCGTACATCAGGAGATTGGGCTGCTCCGGGTGCAGATAGAAGATCCGGCCCTTCGCGCCGAAGGCCTGGCCGAGCGCCTGCAGCAGGAACTCGGCGAACAGAATCACGACAAAGAAGAGCAGGTTGAAAGCGTTGCGCCGGTCGAAGCGGCGCTGCTTGAAGAAGCGCCAGAGGTTCAGGTCGAAGAACGGGCTGAAGCGCCAGATATCCTCCGGATCGGCGGCGCAATCGCGCAACAGGCCGCCCAACACGCCCAGCCCGGCCAGCAGCGGCATGGTCAAATACTCGCGGTGGATCATGGCCGGAATCGAGATCAGAATTCCCGACGTAAGACCAGTCACGTAACCGCCCAGCAGGCCCGCGAGCAGGCTGCCCTCCAGGCCGAGGTCGACGGCTTGGTAGCTGGCGCTCACCACGCGCGTGGCGACGCTCGCGCCAAACACGCCGGAGAACCACAGCGACAGTTTCACGCGCTGGGCCATGGTCCGGTTTTCGCGCATCAACATGCGCTTGACGGTGCTCCAGCGAACCAGGATGCTGGCCAGCGAGGCCACCACGCCCAGCTTCACCAGCAGCGTGACCAGGGAGGAATCCGCCATGGAAGCTCGCAGATCATTATAATAAAAGCATCACGACAGCCGGCAGAGAGCTCATGCACACTCCTTCCGCGCTCCGGCTGCACAAGGCTGCCGAAGCGGATTTCCCAACCCGGTTTGGACACTTTCGAATCTACGGATTTGAAGGCCGCCTCGATGACCGCTTGGAAGAAGCCGTCGTGCTGGAGATGGGCGATGTGGCGCACGGTCCGTTGGCGCCGCTGGTGCGCATTCACTCGCAATGCCTCACGGGCGACGTCTTCCACAGCCTGCGCTGCGATTGCCGCGCACAGCTTGAATTGGCGCTGCACATGATCGCCGAAGAGGGCCGCGGGCTGCTGATCTACGAGCATCAGGAGGGGCGCGGCATCGGCCTGCTGAACAAGCTGCGCGCCTACGAATTGCAGGATGAAGGCGCCGACACCGTGGAGGCCAACGAGCGCCTGGGCTTTGAATCCGACCTGCGAAATTACGAGCTGCCCGGCGAGATTCTCCGGTATTTCGGATTGAAGAGTATCCGGCTATTATCGAATAATCCGGAGAAGGTGGCCGCCGTGGAAACCGCGGGAGTCCGGGTGGAGGAGCGGGTACCCTGCATCGTGCCGGCGATGGTGTCGACGGAGGCTTACCTGCGGACGAAGAAAGAGAAGATGGGGCATTTGCTGGAAGGGTTTTAGTAGTCCGGGAGGGCATCCCGATTGGCCAGTCGTGCTGCCTCACCACATGCTCCGAATCCACCAGGCTTTGCCCGGCCAGCCGGATGACCGGCATCTCGAAAGCGTGGCCACCCGCACCTGGAATAAACCCGCCACGGCGCGTCTTCTATAATTGAACATATGCTGGTCAAAAAAACGGCTGATATTCGTTACTCGGAAGTAACACCCAAAGACACCTATCTGAACCGCCGGCGCTTCCTGTCCGCCGTGCCCTTGGCGGGCGCGGCCTTCTTCACAACCCGCGCTTCGGCCGCCGCCAAACTGGCCGCCATCAAGGGCCCGTTTAGCACCGATGAGAAGCCCACGGCGTTCGCGGACGTCGCCAGCTACAACAATTTCTACGAATTCGGCACCGGCAAAGACGATCCGTCCAAAAGCGCCGGGAGACTGAAGACTTCGCCATGGAGCATCGCCGTGGAGGGCGCGGTCGCCAAGCCCCAGGTTTTCGACCTGGACGCCGTCATGAAAATGGCGCCGCTGGAAGAGCGCATCTACCGGCACCGCTGCGTGGAGGCGTGGTCCATCGTAGTGCCCTGGATCGGATTTCCGCTCAACGTCCTAATCAAAGCCGTCGAGCCCACCGCGAAGGCCAAATTCGTCGCCTTCCAGAGCCTGTACGACCCCAAGCAGATGCCCGCCGCGCGTTACGCCGGCATCGCGTTTCCGTACGTGGAAGGCTTGCGCATCGACGAAGCCATGCACCCTCTCGCGCTCCTCTGCTTCGGCATGTACGGCCAGGTCCTGCCGAACCAGGACGGTGCACCCGTTCGCCTCGTGGTGCCTTGGAAGTACGGTTTCAAAAGCATCAAGTCCATCGTGAAGATCAAGTTCGTCGAGAAGGAGCCGCCCACCACTTGGAATCTCTCCAGCGCGCGCGAGTACGGTTTCTATTCGAATGTGAATCCCACGGTCGACCATCCCCGTTGGAGCCAGGCCAGCGAACGCCGCCTGGGCGAATTCCTCAAGCGCAAGACGCTCATGTTTAACGGCTACGGCGATCAGGTCGCCAGCCTTTATGCCGGGATGGATCTGCGCAAGAACTACTGAGCCCCGGCATGCATTGGAAACGCCTGCCATCGCGCCGATGGATCAAGATCCCCGTCTTCCTCCTCTGTTTGGCCCCCGTGCTGCTTCTAGCCTGGAGGGCGCTCCACCAGCACCTGGGCGCGAACCCCATCGAATTCATCACGCATGCCACCGGCGATTGGACCCTCCGCTTCCTGGCCATCACACTGGCCATCTCGCCGCTGCGGCGCCTGCTGGGCGTGCCCGACTTGATTCGCTTTCGGCGCATGCTGGGCCTGTTCGCCTTCTTCTACGGATGCCTGCACTTCACTACCTATCTGTGGCTGGATAAGTTCTTCGATTTCCACGAAATCGCGAAAGATGTGTGGAAGCGGCCCTTCATTACCGCGGGCTTTCTCGGCTTCATTTCGATGGCGCCGCTGGCCCTCACGTCCACCGCTGGATGGATCCGGCGCCTGGGCGGCCGCCGCTGGCAGATGCTCCACAGATTGGTGTATGTGAGCGCATGCGCAGGCGTCGTGCATTATTACTGGCTGGTGAAATCGGATGTCAGAAAGCCGCTGCTCTATGCATCCATCGTGTTCCTGTTGCTCGTCGAACGGGCCGTCGCCGCACTCAGGAAATCCAGGGTTAAGCTGGAAGCTTGGACATCCAAGAAGCCTGGCGGCGGAAATACCGCATCCATCTCGAAACCCCGCGCTTCCTCCTCCGCCCGCTAATCGCGGCTGACGCGGATTGGCTCGCCGATCTTTTTACCGATCCGGAGGTCAACCGCTTCTTGTTGGATGGCACGCTGTCACCGGACGAGGCCCGCCACGCCGCCGAAGCCATCGTCTCCCTGGACCTCATGAAATGCCACTTCGGCCATTGGGCGATTCAGGATAAGAGCACCGGCGCGATTCACGGCTGGACCGAATTGAGCAAGCTGCGGCCCTGGTCCGGCCCCTCCGACGAAATTGCTCTCAGCTATGTCCTGCGCCGCGCTTCGTGGGGACAAGGCATCGCGACCGAGGCCGCCGCAAGGCTCCTGCGGTGCGCATTCGAAGTGCAGCAATTGGACCGCGTGATGGCCGTGACCATGGCCGGCAACACGCCTTCCGAGCGAGTGCTGGAGAAGCTGGGAATGCGCTTCATCAGTGCCGCACGGTCGGCGGACGGCAAGAGCCTGCAATATTTTAGGATCGACGCGCCGTCCTGCCAGCAGGCGATCCAGGGGACCCGCCCCGATAGGCGCTAGTGTAGGCCAACGCTCAGCGCTGTGGCGTTTCCTTTGTGCTGGGAACTGCCGACTTCCCAGAGACGGACTTTATGGGCGTTTGCCGATGCCGAGGGATTTCGCGCCGGCAATCGGATACTAAACACTGCGGCGTTTTGCAGGAGTCGTTTGCTGCTGGATCAAGAAGTTGTGTCGTTTCATAACGTTCGGCGTCATCCTCCTGTTTGAGGCAGCCCTCGCAAACCGCCAAATGAAACCTCCGATCTGAGGCATCGGAGCGGCACTTTCAGAGCGCCGCGCTCAGACCGTTGGGTCCAGAACAGTGCGCCGAGTCAATTCCTACGCTTCGCCCCATCCGGTAACTCGGCGCATCGAAAAAACTTCGCAAAGCACCGATGAGTTTCCACCCCTTCGGCGGTTATACAGGGTGAGAGCACAGAAAAACAGCAGTTTGAAAGGAGAACGTTATGAACATTCAGAACAAGACAGTCTTGATCACCGGAGCGAATCGCGGTATTGGCCGTGCGCTTGTCAATGAGGCGCTTAGCCGGGGAGCGAAGAGGGTATATGCGGGAACGCGCGGCGCACTGTCAGCCGCCGACGCTCGCGTGACACCCCTGACGCTTGACGTGACCAACGCCGCGCAGATCGAGCAGGCGGCCAGCGAGGTCAACAGCCTCGACGTCCTGATCAACAACGCGGGCATCGCTCTATACGACGATCTGAGCAATTTCGACGTTATCGAGCAGCACCTGGCCGTCAACCTCTTCGGAAGTCTGAAAATGAGCCGCGTTTTCTTGCCGAAGCTGAAACGCTCCCATGGGGCAATCGTCAACACCCTGTCCTTGATGGCGCTCGCCCCGTTGCCACTCACGCCTGCTTATGCCATTTCAAAAGCCGCCGCGTTCAACATGACGCAATCGCTGAGAGCACTCCTTGCAGGTCAGGGCGTGACGGTCCATGGCGTGTTCCTCGGTCCCACCGACACCGATATGACCCGAGGCTTTGAGATACCGAAGGCCTCGCCCGAAGCAGTCGCGCAGGGCATCTTCGACGGGTTGGAGAACAAGGAAGAGGATATCTTCCCCGATCCCGCGTCCCAGTCAATTGCCGAGGGCTGGCGCACTGGCGTAGCCAAGGCGTTCGAGCGCCAGTACGCGGGCTTCGTGCCGGAGAGCGTGGCGGTTTAATACGGCGTCCAGCCAACAGGAGAACAAGCCATGAAGAAGCGCAGTTTCACCACAACCATTTCGGTGGACCAAACGCCGAACGAAGCCTTCGCTGCCATCAACAACGTTCGTGGATGGTGGTCTGGAGAGATCGAGGGCGCCACCGACAAGCTGGGAGCTGAGTTCACGTATCGTTACGAAGATGCGCACCGCTCCACGCAGAAGGTCATGGAACTCATTCCCGGCAAGAAGGTCGCCTGGCATGTTTCCGACAGCCATCTGAGCTTTGTGAAAGACAAGAACGAATGGACCGGCACGGACATCGTTTTTGACATCTCCACGAAAGATGGCAAAACGGAAATCCGTTTTACCCACTCAGGCCTCGAACCGGAGATTGAATGCTACGGTAGCTGCTCCAACGCCTGGGGCATGCTCATCAACGGCAATTTGCGCAAGCTGATCAGCACAGGAAAAAGTCAGCCAGACGTTTTCGCATAGGAAAGGGACAGCCATGAACAACCCAGACCCAAATTTCACGACCACCATTTCGGTAGACCAATCTCCCGAAGAAGCCTTCGCCGCCATCAACAACGTTCGTGGATGGTGGTCGGAAAACATCGAAGGCAGCACCGCAAAACTCGGCGATGAGTGGACGTATCGTTACAAAGACGCGCACCGTTGCACGATGAAAGTGACAGAAATGGTGCCCAACAAGAAGGTCGCCTGGCTTGTTGTGGATAACTACTTCAATTTCACTCAGGACAGGACCGAATGGACGAACACGAAAATTGTGTTTGAAATCTCCACACACGGCAACAAGACGGAAATCCGCTTCACCCACGAGGGCCTCGTTCCCGCGTATGAGTGTTTCGATGTATGCTCCAACGCATGGGGCTCCTATGTAAACGGCAGTTTGCGCAGCCTGATTGCGACCGGCAAGGGCCGGCCCAACCCCAAAGAGCCGAAGGGGAACTAGAAGGAACCTGGCTTGCTTGTTTGATGGTAGAACTTGACGGACGGTCAGCCGAAGGCCCATACTGACTGCAAATGACACCGGGACCGTCACATCAACCGCAAGCCGCCACCCCCGAGGAGTTTGGACGGTTCGCGGAACCGTTCCGCCGCGAACTCCAAGTGCATTGTTATCGTATGCTTGGCTCCGTACACGAAGCAGAGGATCTGGTGCAAGAGACATATTTGCGTGCTTGGCGCGGCTTTGACAGCTTCAAGAACGTCGAAGGCGGTTCTTTTCGGGCATGGCTGTACCGGATCGCCACTAACACCTGCCTGAATGCCCTGGCCAGCCGCAAGGACCCGCAGCGCTTCTTGCCTCACCAGTTGGGACCTGCGACTCTGCAAATGCCGTCGAGCCCGGCAACCGACGTAGCGTGGCTCGAACCTTACCCGAATGCCTACCTCGAAGGGATCGGGGACGAGGCGACGAACCCCGAGGCACGCTATGCCGCTCGCGAGGCTGTGCAACTGGCTTTCGTCGCTGCCATTCAGTTGTTGCCGGCGCGTCAGCGCGCCGTACTGTTGCTATGCGACGTGCTCGGTTGGGCTGCTGCCGAAGCCGCGACCCTGCTCGAAAGCTCGACGGCTTCGATCAACAGCGCTTTGCAGCGGGCGCGAGAAACTCTTGCCAAACACTATCC
>OCZT010002472.1_pt1 | contig 19083 bp, 8 predicted proteins | sample 1539031 | NCBI WGS metagenome assembly OCZT01 (sample SAMEA3539308, study PRJEB22396) | soil metagenome | biome: tundra; feature: field; material: soil | place: USA | collected 2010-05 | depth 0.15 m | reverse complement strand
CACGCCCCCGCCGGCGGGCGTATCGGGGCCGAACCAGGCCTCGGCAAAGTAGAAGCTGACCGCGTAGCGGCCGGGCGGTACGGGAATCACGTACCGGACGTTGCCGAAGCGCTCGCCGCGAAAGAGATCCGGATCGGCCGCGCCCTCCACGGGTTTGGTGCGCGCGACCAGTTGACCGCCGCGCGCATAGCGCTCGGGCTCCCAAACCCGCCCCTGCTTGTCGACGTAAACGCGGTCCAGGGAGAGCATGCGAATGGGGCGAAGCTTGCCCGGAGTGCCGGGCACGATTTCGATGGCGCTGAGCAGCGGTGGATTGGTGAACGGCTCGAACTTGAGGTGAAGTTTTCCGTCGGCGGCCGGAGAAATATCCTTGAAGGTTCTGACGTCGGCGGTGCTCGGCCCGGCTTCGTCAATCACGTCGAATTCGTGGAGCGCCTCTTTCCCGTTGATCCACACGTTGAAGACGCGGCTGGCTTCGCCGCCGCCCGCCACGTTATTTTCGCCATACAGCGTTTCCGCGAAGTGCAGACGGAGTTCGTAAACGCCGGCGGGGAGCGGGATATCGTAAGTGAAAGGGCCTTCGCGCCGGCTCTGGTAGATGCGAGGCTCGCGGGTGCCGAATATCGGATGGTCGTGGGATTCAAACACGGACCCGCCCTGAAAATACCGGTCGCTCTGCCAGATCCGCCCCAAGCGGTCGGCGTAGTCGCCGTTCTGGTGACCCGCCAGAATCCGCACCTCGAGCGGGTTGACAACCGCGGCCACGATGGGCGGCGCGCCGGCGGGGATTTTGGCGCCTGTTTTTGGCGGATTGCGCCAGAGCGCGACTGCCGCGGCGCCACCGATCAGGAGCAGCACGGTGACGATGGCCCGGTTGCGCCGGCGAGACGCCACGCCGAACGCCGCGGCTGGGATCGCCAGCCCCGCCGGGATCGCCGACTCCGCCGGGCCCGCACCCAACCTGGCCACCGGCGAATCGGACTCCACGTTGTCAGGAGCGAGGGCAGGAGCGAGAGATTCCGAACCGAGGTCGCCTTGAGCCACCAGCGTTTCGGCACTCAGGCTCGGCAACGGGGTTCCGGACGGCAGAAACCGCGGCGCGTACTGGCCGGATGGAATGTCGATGCGGATGGTGTGATCCGCCCCATCGGCCTCGTAATATTCGCGCAACCGTTTGCGGAGGCGGTGGGCTTCCACCCGAACGATGGAATCGCGCTTCTGGTCGAACTGAGCCGGCCGCCCCAGCGCATCCACGGCGATATTGTATTCCTTGATCTGCTCGCCGGCGCCTTCAAAATACTTGGCGCAAACGTAGGTGAGCACCTGCGCCAGATTGGGGGCGCGGTTGAATATGCCGGACGCCAGGATGGTATCCAGCTCATGCCTTTCCTGCCGAAAATCGGCGGCCACTTGCATTATGAGATCCCCGAAGGTGAGTAGATAGATAGCAGTATACACACCTGGGGAAGCTACGTTCAAGTCCGTTAACGCGTCGAGCCAGGGTTAACAAATCTTGCTGGCGTGCGGTAACGTTATTGAAAAGCGGGCAGTTAGATACTTTTCCCTTAGTCGATCAGGATCGTGGTGCTGGCGCTAGAGGCGGTGGCGCCCTGCCTGGCAGTGGCGCGGACCTCATAGCTGCCGGACGGAATGGACTCGGCGGGGATGGTCATCAGGTATGGAATTCTGCCCTGCGCGTCGGCGGCAGGCAGTTGCATGGGGACTTTCGTAAGGCTCTTGCCGCCTTGCAGGAACTCGATATCCACGGTGGGCGCGGCGGAAATCGAAACATCGCGATACACGGTGAAAAACAGGCGGAGGACGGCGTTCGGTCCCTTCTTGACCGCCAGGTCCATGGTCGGCGTGATGCTGCCGCCCTGGAACTGGAACGGGTCGTTGGGGTCGAGCCCTTTGGCGTTGGGCGTATAGGAGCGCATCGGGGTGAGCGAAGAGATAGCCACGCCCGGAACTTTGGCGGGCACGGTGAATTCCGCGCGCCCGGTGCCGATCTTGCCGCTCTCGCGATCCATCACGGCGCTCTCCAAGCTGTACTTTCCCGGCGGCAGCGTGACCGTCATCTTGTCGAGGAAGTTGCCCAACTTCAGTTGGTCGGGAGTCACCTGAAACCCGCGGTCGCGGGCGAGTTTCTGTAGCACTTCGCCCTTGGCGTCCTTCACCAGGGCAAGCAGCGAGCAGTGGACGTCGAGCGCGGCCTTGGCCGGCCCGGCTTTGGGCTGCAATTCATGCAACGGCACTTCTACCAGAATGGCCACCGCGGTTCCTTGGGCACTAGGCTGAAGCAGGATGGCGCCGGCGCGAAATTTGACGTCCTCAGATACCTTGGTGTCGGAGAGCGTCTTCAGCAGCGGCACCTCGAAGGGGTCCATCCCACTGGCGCGGGCTTCGGGCGGCAGGGCGAAGTAGCCGTTGCGCGCGTGAATGACCAAGTCCTTGCGGTTGGCATTGACCGCTAGCTTGCGGAAGCTGCCATCGTAGTTCTGGATGCCGGGGTTGAAGGAGAGTTCGTAATAGCTGCTGATTTCTTCGTTGACGTGGCGCAGCGGTACGCGGAGATCGTTGCTGTCGCCGATCAGGAAGCCGCCGGTGGACTCGGCCAGGTCGCGAATCGGTTCCTGGACGTTGGCCCGGCCGGAAACCTCGGCGTTGTCCGATGCCAGGATTTCGTCCTTGGTAGTCCCGCCACCAAGCCGGCTCATGTCGGTCGCGCTGGCGCGGGCGGCGCCCATCAACTGACCGCGGGCTCCCGAGTTCTGCGAGGCAGTCATCACTCCGCGGGTATCCACGGAATAGAAGGTGATGTTGTCCCGGTTGGCGGTGCTCATCAAGCTGCGAAACGGCACGTCCAGCTCCGGCGTAAGGTATATGCCCCAGGTGAAGTAGACCACCGATTTGCGGCCGGGAATGGTGCGCTGTCCGTCGACCAACGCACGGAGCGCAGATAGGGTGAGACGCGCGCCCTGGGAAGCGACGGCGGCATCCAGGCGCAGCATGGAGAGCATCACCTGAGCCAGTGTGGCCTGCAGGGCGTCGGAGCCGTTGTTGACCGCCTGGCTAGCGGTCTGGCTGGCCGCGGCGAGCAGGTTACCGGGCTGATCGGCGCCGTTCTGCCCACCCAGATTGCGTCTCAATTCGGACTGGATCGCGTCCGACTCGGAAGCTAGGCCGAAGCCGCTAAGCCCTCCGGTGGCGCGCTCGATGGCCTTGGTGAGCACCGCTTTGTCCTTGGTGAACTGCTGCAGGACGTAAAGCTGGGTATTGATGACGACCACCGCATAAAACACGTTGGTGCCTTGATCGCCCTTGATCAGATCGATGGCCGCGGTGCGCGCCAACTTGCGCTGGTCGGCTTCGGCCATCGCCTCGAAGGCGAGGGTGACCAGGCGAATCTGGCGCAGCGGGTCGAGGATGGTCTTGGTCCCACTCGAGGTGACCGCTTCGGAGCCGCTTACCAGGCGGAAGGAGGTGATGGTCTGTTTGGCGCCGTTATCGAGGACGGAGAGGTCTTCCGGCTTGAGGTCGGTCACGGGTTTGCCCTTTTTGTCGCGGACGATAAGGTCGAGCAGGACTTCCTCGACGTTGGTCTTGACCGTGGGAGCGGCGGTCTGCTGGGCGGGCGCCGGCAATGGAGCCAACAGGGCAGCCACCAACAGTGCGGACGATAGAACACGATGTCTCATGAAACCTCCTCGATCACCGGTTGGCAGGCGGACCCAGAGGGTACCCCGCCTGCCCCACCCGGCTATTTCCCCAGGCTTTCCAGACGTTTGAATTCCGCCAGTTCGCGCGCCGCGTCTTCTTTGCGGCCCAGCCGTCCGTAGGCAGAAGCCAAACTGAAGCGGGCCTCGGGGCTGGCGGGGGCCAGTTTGACCGCCACTTCCAGTTCCGCCGCCGCGCCAGCCGGATTCTCTTTGGCCAGCAAAACCCGGCCCAGGGCGATGTGCGTAGAGAAATCTCCGGGGCTGGCTTTGGTGGCCCGCTCGCCGTATTCCAGCGCGCTCTCAATCTCTTCCCGTTTGAGGTAGATGACCGTCAGACCGACCAGGGCCGGGACGTGGTCCGGAGCGAGTTCCACCGCCTTCTTGATTTCCTCGACGCCGCGGTCGGAATCCTGGACGTTCAGGAACGCGCCGTAGCGAAAGTGCACGTTCGGCTCTTGGGGATACTGCTCCGCCACGGCTTCGAATTTTGGTATGGATTCCTTGTAATCGAGCTCCATGGCGGCGGCCATGGCGTCGCCAAGCTTGAAAACCAGGTCACGGCTGGCTTCGGGCACTTCAGAAGCCAGCCAGGGTTGGCGCAGCCCGGCGATTCCCGCGGCCACGACGATCTCGGGCGTCTTCTTGTGCATGCGGGTCAGCTCGGTGAGCACCGTGATGGCGCGCTCGAAGCTGCCGGATTTGGTGAGCACCAGGGCCAGATGCAGCCGCGCGGCGCGCGCCAGTTCCGGTGGCTCCTCGAACTTCAGGCTCTCCGCATGGCTCAGGCTAACCAGTGCGGCATCGTAGCGGCGTAGCTTGTATTCGCACAACCCGGACATGGTCCAAGCTGGGGCGCTGTCCGGTTTCAGGCCGGCCAGACGGCGGAAGGTGGGAGCGCACTCGCTGTAGCGGTCGAGGTCGTAGGCGATATTGCCGAGGTTCCACAGGCCTTCATCCCAATCGGGTTTGAGCTTGAGGGCACGCTGATATAAGGCCAGCGCCTGGTCCAGACGCTTGGCGTCGCGTGCCGCCTCGGCTTGCCGGGACAGGGTCTGAAAGGTGGGCGTTGCGGTCTGGCCGCACAGCGACAATGCGGACATCAGGAAAGCCGTCAGGGTACCTCGCATCTGGGTCTATCGTACCGCTACAAAAGGAAAGGGCGGACGCCTCTGGTGAGACGCCCGCCCGATGAATCAAGTCACGGCCCGGTGGGTCGCGGCGATGGGCGCGATCAGAAGTAGAACTTCGCCGCGACCTGGATGATGCGATGGCCCTGCTTCTGGGTTACGGTGCCGAACAAGGGCGTGTTGACCTTGCCGGTTCCCGAATCGAAGCCGAGGCCGAGGTTGCTGCCGTTGAACGACCACAGGGGGCGATTCAGGAAATTGGTGCCATTGAACCGGAGTTGCAGCTTCTTCGACTCCTTGAACTGGAAGTTCTTGAAAAGTCCCAGGTCGGAGTTGAAGAAAGCCGGTCCGTAAATCGCGGGGAAGACGCTTGGGCCATTTTGGCCGATCGCAGTCGGGATGGCGAAGCAGCTTGGGTTGATGAACTGGTGCGCTGCCAGGCCCTGCGCGGGATTGCAGGTCAGTACCGGATTCAGTTGAATATTGGGCGTGCCAAGGAGCGCCACGTTGCTAACGTTAAACGTGGTGCCCGGAATCTTGTAGCCGTTGAGATTCAGCCCGTAATTCTGACCTTGTATCCCGGTCAGATTGGGGCCGCTCTGAAGCTGCGTGATACCTGAGAGTTGCCAGCCGTTGACGAAGCCGCCCAGAATCTTGTCCCTGGCGGGGCTGCCCAACTCGATGGAGTACGCGGCGTTGAAGATGTGCGTGCGGTTGGACGGCTGAACACCGTAATCATTGGCGAGGTTGAACTGGTCGAGCGCCGGGTTCACGATACCCATCGCCTTGCCGAAGGCATAGTTCATATTGATGGTATACCTGCCCTTGGTGCGCACCCATGTCACTTGCAGGGCATTGTAGCTGGCATAGGCGTTGTTGGTAGCCAGGAACAAATTGGAGAAGCCCTGTAGCGGACGGAAGTTGTCCGCCGTGAGATTGTTCGGGTCCGTACCGCCATTCTTGCTCGCCAGCATGGCGCCGACGGGAACCAGGTTAATGTTGCTGCCGGCCCCGCTGCTGTTTGGCAGACTCTTACTCCGGTTACCCACATAGGCTGCCTCGAGCAAACTGGACCACGGCAACCGCTGCGAAACCGTAAAGCTGAAGCTATCGGTGTATGGCTGCTTGTCGTCCTTGCTGTCAACCGCAGCCGGAGATAGCGCCTGCGTGCTGAAGTTTAAAGTGTCGAGCTGATTCGCCATGAGCGGGTTGCCATTGACGTTAGGCCCCAAACTTACCGATTGCACGCCCGCCGCCACGTCGAGACCGCTGGTGAACTGGCCGGAGTGATAGTAGTACCGCCCCCAGCCGCCGCGGAGGACCGTATTGCCTTTGCCGAACAGATCGTAGGCCGCGCCGAAGCGAGGCTGGAAGAACATGGTTCTGGTGGGGAAGCCGCCGATTGGGATGCGTGGATCGCGCTTATGCCAAACGAATCCGCAGTACTGGAGCGGCGTGCATTTGGAATTGACCTGCGAGAAATCGAAGACGGAGTAACCGGCCCCGGTACGGTCCGCCCATGGCGTGAAGTGCGTCAGGCGAATTCCGAGCTCCAGTGTCAGCCTGCGAGTAGCCTTCCAGGAGTCCTGCACGAAGCCCTCGTATGTGCTATACGAAATATCGTTGATGCGATTGAAGGATGTCTCGTTGTACCCGTTGAGCGTACCGGTCAGCAAGTCGGCATATTCGTTGCCGGTAGTATTCGGGTTGCTGGAATTGACATTCAAATGACCGTTGCTATCGTTGTTCGCCGGCTGGGAATTGCGGATCCATTCCCAGAAGACGCCAAACTTCAAGGTGTGGGTGGAGACGACTTTTGTGGCAGTATCGCTGAAGCTCGGCATCCACTTGTCGGCGTAGAGGCCGGCGGTGGCGCCGCCGGCTTCGAATCCGCCCGGATTGAAGACCAGCGCAGCTTCCTGGTTCTGCCAGCCGTTGCCGCCAAAAGAGGGGATCTGAGGCACGCCATTCTTGAAGAGGCCCTTGTAGGCATAGCCGACCTGGGTGCGGTCCACTTTGCTGGGGTCCGCAAATACGTTGGGGAAACCGATGTAGGTGTACCCGAAAACGAACTCGTTCGTCATGGACGGGTTGAATACGTGAGTGAGCGATGCCGTTACCGAGTCGGACTTATTCTTGCCCTGTACCGCACTCGGATACGGAACCTGATCGGTCTGGCGCCACCACAAGCCAACCGGGAACAACTGAGTCTCGCGCTGTAGGTTGTAACGGACGAAAAGCTTGGTATTGTCGCTGATGCTGTAGTCCACGCGCGACATCCATTGAATATTGTTCTGGTTGAAGTTCTCGGCCTGCACGTAGTTATATCCGCCGGTCGCGTTCGGATTGGCGTTCGGTTGGGGATAGAGCTTCATCAGGCTCTGCATGTTCTTGTCGATCAGGTTCGCCGGGATGATGCCACCCGGGTACGCCGCCGCGTTGGTAATCTGTCCGGGAGGGCCGCCGGAAGCGGTGATGTTGCCTTCCTTGGCGACTTCGGCCGGCGAGAAATTGCCGGTAAGTTCGCCCGCCGTCGGGACGGTGGCGCGCAGCAAGCCCGTGTCGAGAACCTGGTAGAAGTATTCGAAGCCGGTGAAGAAGAACAGCTTGTTGCGATTCTTGTTGAACTTGGTGCCGGGGATCAGCACGGGCCCGCCGATGGTGACGCCTGGGTAGTAGTACTTGTTCTCGGGACGGCCTTGGCCGTTGGCGTTGAACAGTGCGTCGTTGCCGTTCATCGTGAAGTTGCGGGCATATAAGAACCCGGAACCGTGGAAGTCCTTGCCGCCGGACTTGGCCACGGAAGTGATGACTGCCGGTCCTTTTTGATTTTCGGCGCTGAAGTTCGACATCTTCACCTGGAATTCGGAGATCATGTCCGAATTCGGATTGACAGGAGTGTCGCAGTTGCAGCCGGGGTCGGAGACGTGCGCACCGTCAGCCGTGATGTCCAGCGAGTTGCCCGGCAACCCGTTGTACGAATAGGCGCCGTTCAGCGGGCTTTGGCTGCCGGCGTCGCCATTCCCGTTGATCCCGATGGTTTCACCGCTGTAGTTCGCCCTGTTCGATGTGCCGTTAGAGACGCCGAAACCCGGCATGATCTTGATAAACTCGGCCGCGTTGCTCCCTGTCTGCACGTAGTTCTGCAGCTCTTTGGTGGTCAGCGTGGACGACTTCTCGCCGGAATCGACCGGTGTAAGCTGGTCGGCGGTCCCCGTGATCTCAACGGTTTCGGATGTGGTGCCTACCTTCAGCGCTATGTCCACATTGCGTTTCTCGCCGCCACCGAGCGCGATGCCCGACATCTTAGTCAGATTGAAGCCTTTCGCCTCGACAGTGAGGTCGTAAGTACCCACCGGCACCGAAGCGAAAGTGAAGTAGCCCTCGTTGTTCGACTGGGTTTCGCGTTGCGACCCGGACTGTACATCTCTTAAGGTCGCCTTGGCCTTGGCGACAACCGCCTGCGACGGATCCGACACGACCCCCGTCAGCGTAGCGTAAACGCCCTGCGCGGATAGGTCCGCGGCCAACAACAGAGCCCATCCGGCCAGGAAACCGATCCGCCCCACCTTGCGCAAGTTTTGTATGTTTCTCATTTGCACCCCCATTCCCCCCCCAAAGACGTGGAAACTGCGAACATAGCGTTCTACAGGTTCGCAAGTAGTATAAAAGCACTACCGAGCAAAAAAAGGCTAATTCATCATAGGTACGGGTTAACGCGGCCTCTGTCCGGGGCCATTAACACAGCTTAGGCACGGGATAATGCCCGCCACATGGGCCGGGTTGGCAGCCGCCTGCCTCCGGCCAGCCCTCGCAGGCGTATGCGAATGTCCTTGTGCCGCCACAAATAGTCCCCCTAGTACTCCCAGAGCGGACCATCCGATTCGCCGGTTGGACAAGCCGGGCCATGGGCATCATCGATTTCACAGCGGCTTCGGACGTTAACGTGGAAATGTATCAAACATAAGCGTTAACGATGTGCGTTAACGATTCATGCGGCTGCTGGGAGGGCGTCTCAGGACGGTGCTTCGAAAACAGCAGCAGCCTGTTGGTGCTAAAATTCTAGTCCTGGGAGTGAGGGGAATCCGTTGTCGAATCGTCTGAGGTTCGCCCTGTTGATCGCAACCCTGATGGGGCCGGCGCTGCACGCCCAATGTGCCCTGGAGCGTGCCATTCAGTTGCACCAGGCGGGGGATCTTCCGGCCGCTATGCGCGAGTACCGCGCCTGCATCGCCGCCGAGCCCGATCGAGTGGAGGCGCGTTCCAACCTGGGTGCCATACTAGTCAAACTGGGGCACTATCAGGAGGCCATTGAGCAGTACGAGGCAGCCTTAAAGGTGGCCGCACGCGAGGTGGCACCGCGGCTCCGGTTCAACCTGGCGCTAGCGTACTACAAGTCATTTCAGATTCCCGAAGCGGCTGCCGAGTTGGAAAACCTGCACCGAGCCCAACCGGCGGACTTGAACCTTGCGCTACTGCTCGCCGACTGCCGGCTGAGAAGCGGCGAATACCAGAGCGCGATCGATATCCTGACCCCATTCGAAGCTTCACAACCCGATCAAGCGGCGTTGGATTATGTCCTCGGATTGGCACTCATCCGCAGCGGCCGCGTGACGGAGGGCCAGTCGCGAGTGGACCGCATCCTGCGCCGGGGGGATTCGGCGGAAGGGCATTTCCTGCTGGGAGCGGCATTGTTCACGGCAGGCAACTATCCGGGAGCGGTGACGGAGCTTGCCAACGCTGCCGCCCTGAATCCGAGCGTGCCCTCGCTGCAGTCTTACTACGGACAGGCGTTGCTCTATACGGGCGACGCGGAAGGCGCTGTGGAGGCCTTTCGGAAAGAGCTCGCCGCCAACCCGAACGATTTCGACGCCAACTTCCAGCTCGCCTCGATTCTGGCGCAGCGCGGGAAAATCGCCGAGGCGCGCCCGCTGTTGGAGCGCGCGGCGCTGGTGCGGCCGGGGTCGAGGGAAACGCGCGATGCCCTGGTGAACGGGTTCCGCACGAGCCAGCCGGCGAAAGCCGATCCGGGCATTGCACAAGGCTCACCGGCGCCCTCGGTCGGCTCGCTCGACTTGAGGCGCCTCGCCAAGCCCATCGTACTGGTGTTCGGCAGTTACACTTGCCCCAAGCTGCGCGGTTCGGCAGCGGATCTAAAACGCGTCGCGGAAGAGTACCGCGGCCGGGTGGATTTTCGTTTGGTTTACATTCGCGAAGCCCATGCCGAGGGAGGCGCCGAAAGCCAGTGGCAGAGCACTATTAATATGAAGGAAGGCATCTCTGTGGCGCAGGCGCGCACTTTGCCCGAGAAGCAGGATCACGCCGCGCTCTGCCTGCGCCAGTTGAAGCTGCCGTTTCCAGCGGTGGTGGATGGCATGGATGGCGCGGCCGAGACCGCCTACCAGGCTTGGCCCAGCCGCCTCTACCTGATTGGCCGCGACGGCAAGGTCGCCTTCAATACGCGGCTTGGCGAGCTCGATTTCCGGCCGGCGGAACTGGAGGCGGCGATACGTGAGACGCTGGCAAAGCGGGGGGCGGAATGAGGTCTTGCGCTAGGGCTCTTGGCCTGGCGGTTTGGCTGGCTTCTGCCGTTATGGCGCAGTCGCAGCCTGCGCCCGAGGCGCTGCTTCGCCGCGCCGTCGAATTGCACCAGGCCGGCGACATTCCGGGCGCCACGGCGGCGTATCGCGCCTACCTGAAACACGTGCCGAAAAGTGTCATGGCCCGTTCCAACCTGGGCGCGGCGCTATCCAAGGCCGGGCAATATGAAGACGCCATCGCCGAGTACCAGCAGGCGCTGGAGGTGGAACCGCGGAATACGCCTGTCCGCGTGAATCTGGCACTGGCGTATTACAAGACCTCGCGGATTTCCGCCGCCGCGGAAGAGCTGGCGAAAGCCATCCAGCAGCAACCTTCGAACCGGCAGGTGATCTTCCTGCTGGCCGATTGCGACCTGCGTCTGGGGGAGAACAAAAAAGTAATCGAGCTGCTCTCGCCGCTGGAAAAGGAGTCCCCAAACGACAAAGCACTCATCTACCTGCTGGGCACGGCACTGATCCGCGACAATCAGCCCGCGCGCGGCCAGGTGTTGGTGGACCGCATCCTGCGCGAAGGCGAATCGGCCGAGGCGCGGCTGCTGCTCGGCACCACGAAAATGAACGCGCAGGATTTCGCCGACGCCCTGGTAGACCTGAAGCGGGCCGCCGAACTCAATCCGCAACTTCCCGATGTGTTCTCCTACTACGGGCTGGCGCTGATGACCACCGGCGATATGGCCGCGGCGGCCGGAGCGTTCCGCAAGGAACTGGAGTCCAATCCGAACGATTTCGTTTCCAACCTGCAGCTCGGAGTCATCTTCAAACAGGACCAGCACTACGACGAAGCGAAGACTTCGTTGGAACGGGCGTTGCGCGTCCGGCCGGGCGACCCCGGGGTGCGCTACCAACTGGCCACCCTGGAGCTGATCGACGGGAACATCGACCAGGCTTGCTCCAAGCTGGAGCAACTCACCCGGGAAACGCCCCAATTCGTGGAAGCTCACGTCTCGCTGGCGACGGTTTACTACCGGCTCAAACGCAAGGCGGACGGGGACCGGGAGCGTGCCACGGTCCTCAAGCTGAACGCCGAGAAGCAAGCCGGCGAACCAGGGGCCAAGCTGCCATGAGACCGGCTCGTTGGCTGGCGACTTTGGCGCTGCCGCTGCTCGCCACCGCCGGCGCGCCCGCGGCGAGCGACCAGGTTTGTTCCGAGTGCCATCGCGATGAGGTGGCACACTTCCGCGGTACTCCCATGGCACGGGCGCTGGAGCCGGCCCCCCAGTCCGAAATACTGCGGCGGCACCCGTCTCTCAGCTTTCAAGAGAGCGGTTTCCAGTGGCGCATTGTGCGCGAGGGAGAACGCAGCCTGATGACGGTTACGGGCGAAGGCGAGACGCTCACGGTGCCGTTGGCATGGGCCTTCGGCCGGGGCCAGGCGGGGCAGACCTATGTATTCGAGCGCGACGGGGCCTTATGGGAAAGCCACGTGAGCTTCTACAATGCGCTGGGAGGCCTGGATCTCACCATGGGTGCGCAACCGGGCAGGCCGAGGAATATCGACGACGCGGCCGGCCGCCGCATGGATGCCACCGGCGCGCGGGAATGCTTCGGATGCCACTCGACGGGCGCGGTTTCGGGCGGCCGGTTGCATTTGGAATCGATCGTTCCCGGCGTTGGCTGCGAATCCTGCCATGGGACCGCGGATCAACACGTGACGGCAGTGCGTGCCGGAGACCCGGTGGCGGCGAAGATGGCGAGACTGGCCGGCCGCACCGCCGAAGAGATGGCGGAACTCTGCGGGCGCTGCCACCGGACGTGGCCGCAGATTGCGCTGAATGGTCCTCGCGGCGTGCTGAACGTCCGATTCCAACCGTACCGGTTGACCAATAGCAAGTGCTACGACACCGCCGACGCGCGGCTGGCCTGCACAGCCTGCCACGACCCGCATGGTCCGCTACAGACCAACTTGGCGAGCTACGATGCCAGGTGCTCGGCCTGCCATTCCGTCGCGGCGCACACGAAAACCTGCCGTGTCGCCAAGAGCAACTGCGTCACCTGCCACATGCCGAAGATCGAACTTCCCGGCGCCCACGCCCGCTTCACGGATCACCAGATTCGGGTTGCTCGCGCCGGCGAACCCTACCCAAATTGATGAGACACCCGACCGATGCATGAGCCCTTTTTGAAGAGGATCGACCGCCGCCAATTCCTCGCCGCCGGCGCCGCCGGCCTGGCGCTGATTCGACCGGCCGCGGCGGCGGACGTGCGTCCCGTATTCGAGGAGATCCCACCGGAAACGAGCGGGATTCGCTGGGTCCACGATAACGCCGCATCGCTCGATCATTACCTTCCCGAGACCATGGGCCCCGGGTGCGCCTTCCTGGACTACGACAACGACGGTTGGATGGACATCTACCTGGTGAACAGCGGGCCGTCGGATTTCTACCAGCCCAAGAAGCCGATTCGCAACGCGCTCTACAAAAACAATCGCGATGGCACTTTCACCGATGTGACCGAGGCGGCGGGCGTGCCGGGAGGCACTTTCGGCATGGGCGTGGCGGCCGGCGATTACGACAACGACGGCTTTCCCGACCTCTTCGTCACGGCCTACGGGCGTCCGATGCTTTACCACAACAACGGGGACGGCAAGTTTACCGATGTCAGCGAAAAGGCCGGCCTGGGCGCTAAAGTATTCGCCGGCCACTGGACCACCAGCGCGGTGTGGTTCGACTTCGATAACGACGGCCGGCTGGATTTATTCGTGTGCAGTTTTGTGGACTACGGCACGGAGAGCCACCTCTCCTGCGGCGACAACAAACTGGGCCGCAAGTTCTACTGCATTCCGCGGGTCTTCAAGCCCACCGCGAGCCTGCTGTTCCACAACAACGGCGATGGAACCTTTACCGAAGCGGGCCGCGGAACCGATATCCAAAAAGCCCTGGGGAAGGGTCTGGGCGTGGTGGCCACGGATGTCAACAACGACGGGCGCATGGACCTGTTTGTGGCCAACGACACGGTGCAGAATTTCCTCTTCATGAACCGCGGACCGGATGCCAAGGGCCAGACGCAGTGGGAAGAGATTGCGCTGGCAGCCGAAGTGGGATTCAGCGAAGATGGCCGGGCGCGCTCGGGCATGGGAGTGGATGCCGCCGATTTTGACGGTGACGGATGGCAGGATTTGTTCGTCGCCAACGTGGACCAGGAAATGTTCTCGCTCTACAAGAACAACCGGAACGAGAGCTTCCGCGACGTCGCCTTCAAGAACCAGGTGGCGCAGGCCACGCGCCTGTTGAGCGGCTGGGGACTGCGATTCTTCGATTACGATAACGATGGCACGCTGGATCTTTTCCTGGCCAACGGCCACCCCGACGACATGATCGACAACTACTCGCAGGCCGTGAAGTACAAGGAACCGCTGCTGCTCTTTCACCAGGAGAACGGCCAACTGCGCAACGTGAGCGGCGAGTCGGGGCCGGTTTTTGCGAAGACGTTTGCCGCGCGCGGACTGGCCATCGGCGATTTCAACAACGACGGACGAATCGACGTGCTGGTAGGGAACAATGGGGGCCCGCCTTTGCTCCTGCGAAACAACGGCGGGCAGGGGAACCACTGGCTGGGCGTGAAACTGCAAGGCACGAAGTGCAATCGGGACGCGGTGGGCGCGCGCCTGACGTGGTCGGCCGGCGGCGTCAAGCGCACGCGCCTGAAGAACAACGGCGGCAGCTATCTATCCTCGCATGACATGCGTGAGGTACTGGGCGTGGGAACGGCGGCGAAGGTAGACTGGCTGGAGATCCAATGGCCGCAGCCGAGCGGACGTACCGAAAGGATCGCGGACCTGCCGCTGGACCGTTACATTACGATCACCGAAGGGAAGGGCGTGGGTTAGAGTGACAGACGAAATCGTGTGTCCCACCCAACTTCCGCTCACCACACGTAAGTTGCCAGAACCCGAGGACGGCCCGATACGCGATTCACGACGGGAACGCGCAGCACGATCTGCAGGTTCTTCTTCTGCCAGTCCCGAGGGAACTTCCCGGCGGCCTCGGCAAAATAATCCGGACTGCTCAGGAACTCACCCGCCGCCATGGTGCCGTACTGCGTGATGCCGGCGGCGATGATGACCGGACGGTCGGTCGTGGCATCTAAAATGCGCGACACGATGGCGTAATCGGCCGGAATATCCCAGTTCGGCCAAGCCCCCGTCAGCGTCCATTCCCGATTCTCCGGATGCTGGCGATCCAGGACCATGTCGATCTCGTGCGCGGTGTCCTTACTGAAAGTGAAGCGCAGTTGGCCGGCGGTGCGCAGCGTCCACGGGTTATCGAAGGCGCCGATCAGCACGGCGGGAGTGTCCCGCAGGTCCGCAAACGAAGTGGAGCGCTCCCCGCGGACGCGGTAGGGTTTGCGATACCTTTCCAACAGCGACGTGAGGCGCATGAGACATTCGGCGTCGCCCAATGCCACGTACCGGTCCCATAAAATGATCAGGTCCTCCGCGCGAATCACCCCGTCCGCGGGAGATGAGTTGGGCCGTTGCGGGGTGCGTGCGTCCTGGATCTCGTCTTGCGCTTTCCTCGATTTCAGATTGTACGCAACCGGCTGACCGACGCAGATCAGCACCGTGCCGGGAGATTTGAGCACGGGGCCCCACAGCAGATCGAGGTCGGTGCGTCCCCACCGCGGCAAACCCATCGTCAAGGCCAGGGTCACCAGCGCGACGGCGCCGACGCCGGCGGCGATCAACCAATATCGCCGGGGAGGCCGCCTGGGCGCGGCTACGTCCGCTACGTCCACTACGCCCGCTGAACCCGCTGCACCTGTCACGTCCGCTACACTTGTTACGTCGGCTACGTCGGCAGCGTCCGCTACATCCGCTACGTCCGCTCCGCTCGCTCCGTTTACTACGCTCGTACCGTTGAAGTGGAACTCGGCAATATACGAACCGGAGAGCAATTCGATGCGGACGTCGGATTCGTGCCCGGGCTCCTGGTAGTACTGCGCCAGCTTCTTGCGGATCTCAGCCGCACTGGCTCGAACGATGGGGTCCTGGCTGGTGTCGTAGTCCGGCGTGCGCCCGAACACGTCGATTCCGAGAGTTCGTTCCTTTAAGGAACTGGTGTCGCCCGCGAGTGTCCGTTCGGTGATATGCCGCAGCAGGATCTGGCAACGCCGGCTACCCCGAAACAGGTGGCTGCCCAGCACCTGTTCCAACAGAGTCCGGACCTCCTCCGCCTTTTCCGGCGGCAGAGGAAGCGTCGGAGCGTGAGTGTCAGGCTTCCGCGACATAGCGAAAGCCCATCGTATCACGAATAGTACGGGTATCGTACTTTCCTGAGCGATGAGCGTTACGTCTCGTAACACATTGATTCAAAGGGATCGCAAATGTATAGACCCGTAGCATCCTTGTCTCGCGGTACGGACCCGGATAGCATTCTTGGCGAAGCCCCGTGGTGTATCTATTCGTGTTAGGGAGAGCATGAGGGGTTTTGTATTCCGAGTCCGGCACCACAATATATTGAGGAGGAAATGTGAATAGGGTTAGTCTCCGAACAGTTTTATTCACGTGCCTGCTCCTGGGAATGTTTGCCTTCCAGGCGTTCGCGCAACAAGCAACCATCGTGGGAACCGCTACCGACCCATCGGGCAGCGCGGTTCCGAACGTAACGATTACGATCACCAATACGCAGACCAACCAGGTCAGCAAGTCCAGCACCAACAGTGAAGGCCAATATGTAGCTCCCGGGCTACAGATTGGACGCTACGCAGTTCGGGCTGAAATCGCTGGCTTCAAGAAAGCCGACCGCACGGATATCGTCTTGGCGGTTGGAGATCGCGCCCGCGTCGATTTCAAAATGGAAATCGGCACCGCGCAGGAGAGCGTCACCGTTGAGGCATCGCCCGTAGCGGTCCAGTCCGAATCCGGCGAGATCAGCGATGTCATTACCAGCGCGCAGCTCTCCCAGCTTGCCGCCAATGGCCGGAGCTTGTATTCACTGGCCATTATGACCGCCGGCGCTTCCAGCAACATGGCGGATTACCAGAGCGCCACACCGGTGGGCGGCGATGCCAACGTCAGCTTCAACGGTTTGCGCTCTTCGCACAACATCTATCTAATCGATGGCGGCGAAAATCTCGATCGCGGGGGCTCCGGAAACATCAGCGTGATGCCATCGATGGACGCCATTGCCGAGTTCCGGCAGCTCACATCGAACTACGGCGCGGAATTCGGCTTGTCCTCCGGCGGCACCATGACGATGGCCTTCAAGTCCGGCACCAGGGATTTCCATGCCTCGGCCTGGGAGTTCTTGCGCAACGAAGACCTGGACGCCAACAGCTACTTCTTCAACCAGGCTGGCACAAAGAAGGCCTTAAACCGCTTGAACACCTACGGCTTCAACGTGGGCGGCCCGGTGTTCATTCCTAAAGTGTATAACACGAAGAAGGATAAGACGTTCTTCTTCTACAACATGGAGTGGCGCAAGCTGAAGCAGGGTGGCGCCCTGAACCAGGTAGTCCCGTCAACGAGCGCGTACGGTGGCAACCTGGGCTCCACCGCCATCCACGTTCCGGCGGCCAATCAACTCTCCGCCGCGCAGCTTGCCCGGTTCACCGCCGCGGGTCTTGCCCCCGGCCAAGCGTTCACGAACAACACCATTCCCGCCTCATTGTTGGATGCCAACGCCCAGCTCCTGCTGAAGGCCGGGATTTTCCCGGCGCCAACCAATGGCACCGCGTTTTCCGGCGGCAACAATGCGCCGACCAATGTCCGCGAGGAAATTATCCGCATCGATCATCACTTCAACGACAAGTTCTGGATCTTCGGCCATTGGGTGGACGAGTCGATCCTGCAGACTTACGGGACTACGATGTGGAGCGGCGACAACGTTCCGACAGCCGCCAACACCTTCGGCAACCCTTCGTACAGCGGCGTCGTTCACGCCGTTTATACAATCAGCCCGACGGTCCTCAATGAGGCCGCCTTCAACTACAACGGCAACCGCATTCTCATTTTGCCGCTGGCGGGCTCTGTATCTGCGAAGCCGACTGGCTGGAATGTCCCCGAACTGTTCCCGGTCAACGCCTTGAACCGCCTCCCCAGCATCCAGTTGTCTGGTTCGACGGGTACGAACTACGATCTGAACCGCGCGCCGTGGACGAATAAGGCCGACGACTACCAGATCCGCGACGATCTTTCCTGGACCAAGGGTGCCCACCAATTCAAGTTCGGCGCAAGCTACGCCATCTACAAGAAAATCCAGGACACATTCGGCCTGACTCAGGGCGGCTTCACTTTCAACGGGCAATACACCGGCAACGACTTCGCCGATTTCCTGTTGGGCTACGCCAATTCATACAACGAAGCGGCGCTCCAAGACGCCGGCCACTGGGACAACAAGTCCTACGCCCTCTACGCCCAGGACAACTGGAAGGTAAGTCCGAAGTTGACCTTGAACCTGGGCGTGCGATGGGATGGTATTCCGCACACCTATGAGGAGAACAACCGCCAGTCGAACTTCTACCCGAACCTCTACAACCCGGCTAACGCGGCGGTCATCCTGGCTAGCGGCAATATCAGCCCCACCAGTCCGGGTCTCGGCACCAGCCCCAACTCGGCCTTGGCGGGTTATCAGTTCTACTTGAACGGCGTCGGCGTGGCCGGCAAGAACGGCATCCCTGTCGGCCTGGTGAACAACTACTGGCACGACATCGCTCCGCGCGTCGGCTTCGCCTACGACCTCGAGGGCAAAGGCAAGACGGTCATTCGCGGCGGCTTCGGCGTGATGTACGAGCGCATCCAGGGCAACGACGTGTATAACGGCGGCTCCAACGTTCCGTTTAGCGCCCAGGTGAACTTCAACAACGTGAGCCTCTCCAACCCGAATACCAGCCTTCTGACCGGTCAGACGCTGGTCTCGCCGATCACCGTTGGCGGCCTGACCACCATCTCCCAAACCGATTACAAGGCACCGGCCAGTTATCAGTTCAGCATCGGCGTGCAGCGCGAATTGGCGAGGAATTCCGTGCTGTCGGTCTCCTATGTCGGCAACCAGAACCGGCATCAGAACGACTATCGCGACATCAACAATCCCAACGCCAGCCAGCTTCCGGCGCTGATCAATGGCACAGAATCCTACAACAATGTGCTGCCCTATCTCGGTTTCGGCGGCATCAAACAGTCCGAGAACTCGATGAACTCGCATTACAACAGTTTGCAGGTCAACTTCCACTCGCAGATCTCGAAGGACTTGACACTGCAGGCGGTCTACACGTTATCCAAGGCGTGGGATCCTCTCAACCAGGGCGGCGGCGCCGGGGACCTGACAACCGTCTCGAATCCTTACGACCGCTCCTATGACAACGGGCCCAGCCCGCTGGATCGCAGGAATGTCGCGATTGTGAACTTCATCTACCAGTTGCCTTTCCTTCGGGGCAAGAACACCAGTTCAGTCCTGAAGTCCACGATTGGCGGATGGGAAATTTCCGGCATTGGGACCATGGAATCGGGGCTGCCCTTGAACATCAACCTGGGCGGGTCACAGGGCTCCAACGGTCTCGCCAACGGCACCAACCGGCCGAACGTCAACGGGAGCATTTCCGAGCCTCACTCGCTGCTCTCCTGGTTCGGCTCATCCGCGTTCTCTCTGCCCGCGCTGGGCGCCTGGGGCAATTTCCCCGCGCGTTCCATCTACGGTCCGG
>OCZT010002471.1_pt1 | contig 19091 bp, 12 predicted proteins | sample 1539031 | NCBI WGS metagenome assembly OCZT01 (sample SAMEA3539308, study PRJEB22396) | soil metagenome | biome: tundra; feature: field; material: soil | place: USA | collected 2010-05 | depth 0.15 m | reverse complement strand
CATCCGGCAGCTTCGCGACGCCGAGCTGGATCATCGCCTGCGCCGCGCCCTGCTTGCCCGTCTTGCCCGCCGCGATGTCGTCGATCACCCGCGTCAGCATGTCGCCCATGAAAACCGAAATGATCGCGGGCGGAGCCTCGTTGGCGCCAAGGCGATGTTCGTTGCCCGACGTCGCGATGCCTGCGCGGATCAACCCGGCGTGCTTGTGCACGGCCTTCAGCACGGCCGCGAGAATCAGGAGGAAGCGGATGTTCTGGTGCGGCGTCTTGCCCGGCTTCAGGAGGTTCACACCGTCGAGCTCGTTGTCGGACGTGATCGCCATCGACCAGTTGCAGTGCTTGCCCGATCCGTTGATGCCGGCGAACGGCTTCTCGGCGAGCAGCGCCTGCAGCCCGTGCCGCAGCGCGACCTTCCTCAGGATCGACATCACGAGCTGGTTGTGGTCCACCGCGATGTCGGTCTCCTCGAACACCGGCGCCATCTCGAACTGGCATGGCGCGACCTCGTTGTGCCGCGTCATGATCGGCACGCCGCACTTGTAGAGCTCGAACTCCACCTCGGCAATGCAGGCGAGCATACGCTCGGGAATTCCGCCGAAGTAGTGATCCTCGAGTTGCTGGCCGCGCGGCGGGGGAGCGCCGACGAGCGTGCGCCCGCCCATCACGAGATCGGGGCGCATGGCGAAATGCGTGCGGTCGATCAGGAAATACTCCTGTTCGGGTCCGAGCGTCGTGAACACGCGCAGCACGCCCTTGTCGCCGATGAGATCGAGCAGCTCGATGGTCTTCTGCGAAAGGATGTCGCTCGAACGGAGCAGCGGCGTGAGCTCGTCGAGTGCCTCGCCGTGGTAGCCGATGAACGCCGACGGAATGCAGAGGGTCTTCGCGCCGGGCGATTCGAGGATGAACACCGGCGAGGCGGGGTTCCACGCGGTGTATCCGCGCGCTTCCCACGTGGCGCGGAGCCCTCCGGACGGGAAGCTCGAGGCGTCCGGTTCGCTCTGGATGAGCTGGTCGCCGGTGAACTGCTCGATCGGGAGCTTGTTCTCGTCGAACGCCAGGAAGCTGTCGTGCTTCTCGGCGGTCAGTCCCGTCTGCGGCTGGAACCAGTGGCAGAAGTGCGTGACGCCGCGTGACAGCGCCCACTCCTTGATGACCTGCGACACGGCGGGGGCAATGTCGAGGTCGAGTTTCTTGCCGAGCCGGATCGCCGCGACGAGCTTTGCGTAGATCTCCTTCGGCAGCTTGTCGCGCATCTGTCGCGCGCCAAGCGTGTTCATCCCGAAATACTGCGAGGTCGGGACGGGCGTGTCGTTCGATGCCGGGATGTCGGGTGGCGTGACCACACGCGTGGCGATCGCACGCATGGCTGCGGAGCGCGGAGAGAGCGAGGAAGACATGTTTTTTTCGCGGTCGAGGGCGGAGGTCGAAGGCGGGCGGCTGCTGCACGGTGCCATGCAAATCGTGCAGATTCTGCAAATCTATCGACTCAATTTGCAAAATTCAATGCTGAAAATGCAAAATCGTTCCGCTCCTGCTGTCATCGAGGCGAAGTCAAAGGGGCAGCGCTTGTCGCGCTGCCCCTTTGACTTCGCCGTTGCCGGCCCAGCCGGCTATTGCGGGGGTCGACCGCCCCGTCCGCCGCCGCCCTGGACCGGGCCGAACACCGACTGCGGATGCTTCACCGTGTCCGGCAGCTTGGCCCACTGCTCCTTCGTCAGGATGATCTGGGCCTCTGCGATCGAGCGGGCGCCGAGTTCCTGCGCGTCGGCGAAGATGCCGCGCAGCTGCACCTGCACCGCCGCCTGATCCGCGTTGTTGCCCATGCCGCGCATCTTCGCGGCGACCTTGAGGCCGAGCGTGTCGATCTGGTGCACGAGCGAGTCGGCCAGCACGGTGAGCAGCGACTTCTGCGAGGCCGTCAGGTCGAGCTTGAGTGTATCCGCACGCGTGAGGATGGTCCGGAAGATGTTCGGGACGTAGCGCTGCACCATGCGCGTGTACTGCACCAATGTGTCCGTCGGTGCGGCGTTACCGCCGCGGGCGCGAGCCGCCGTTTGCGCGGCGAGCTGCGCCTGGCGCGCGTAGTCGGGGCCGATCGTGTACCGAGCCGTCAGCTGCACCTGGAACGGCCGCGTGATGATCAGCTGGTTCGAGCGCTGGTCACCGAACTTCTCGTTCACGGCGTAGGTGAAGTTGTTCGTCACCGGGTTGAAACCCGTCACGTAGAGCAGCTGGCTGTTGGCACGCGCCGGCTGTCCCCACCCCTGAAGGTTGTTCTGGCCGTGCAGCAGGAGGTCCGCGCCGGCGATCGGATTGGTCAGCGCAAACGAAATCATCAGGTTGCGCTTGAGTCCCAGGCGGTCTGGGCGATAGTTGATCTGCATGCTGACGTTCGGCTGCCATGCCGTGGTGCACGAGTTGCGCCCGGCGATCTGGCCGAGCTGCGACTCCAGGCAGCTCCTGATGCGCGACGGCGCGGCCGACAGCAGACGGTTCATGCCGTTTGCGAGCGCCGTGTCGCCGGTCGCCGCGGGATTGTAGATGAACGCCCGGTCGTTGGATGTTCCGTCGCCGTTGATGTCACCGCCCACGAGCGGAGTGTATGGAGTGCCGGACGTATACTGGACCACGGCCGTCAACTCGACGGACGGGTGCACGGGCCACGTCGCGGTCAACTGAATGTTGTGGCGCCGTTCGTTGTCGCTCGTCCCCCACTGCGTGATGTTCGGGTTGCCGGCGGTCGTCGGCGAGCGGAACAGGCCGCCGACGGAGCCGCCGGTGGCGGTGCTCTGGTCGCGAGAGCGCGAATAGGTGTACGAGAGCGACATGTTGATGCCCTGCGGCGTGAATCCGTTGATCGACGCCGTTACCTGCTTCGCCTCGGAGCCGAGGTTCGAGTTTACGCTGTACACGTCACCGTACGCACTCTGCACGCGCGAGTTGAGCGACTGCAGTGCGCCCGTGGCGGGCACGATCGCCAACGGCGTGACGTACACCGGTCGATTGGCTTCGTTGGAGAGCATGAACTGCGGCGCCGACGTGTTCAGGTTGAGGTCGGTGACGCCGTAATAGTTGGTGCCGCGCGCGTACGTCGCGTCGACGTTCACGGTGTAGCGCTGGAGGATGCGGCGCTGCACACCGAGCGAACCGCGCCACGCGCGGGGCGCCTCGAAATCCGGGGCGAACGTCGTGACGTTCGGCTTGTTCGCCGACAGCACCGACGGGCCGGAGTTCACGCCACCGAGACACTGATTGGGGATCGCAGCCGGATCGTTGATCATCGCCGACCAGTTGGGAATCGGCGTTGCCGAGCCGATGCAGACGAGCTGCGACTCGGAACCCGCGAGGCCGGTGGCGTCGAGTGCGTTCGTGAACAGGCCGGTCGGGGCCTTTCCACGGAACTCGCCGATGCCGCCGCGAATGACGGTGGTCGAGAGGCCCTGGAACATGTTCGGTCCACCGCCGCCACCGGCGCCGCCACGGCCACCGCCGCCACGTCCGCCGCCGCCGCCGCCGAATCCGCCGCCTTGTCCTTGCGCGGCGCCCTGCTGGCCATTGTTCCGGTTGGTGGTATCGCCAGGCGCGCGCACCGGCACCGGCGGCAAACCCTCCGTCCAGGTGAATCCGATTCGCGGGCTGATGTGTGTTTCCGACGGGAAGTTGTCCGTGCGGCGTCCGAAGAGCGTCTGGATATCCGGATTGTACTCGGGCCGTCCGTCGAAACGCGTCCCTTCCGCGCGCAGACCGTACACCATCTGGAACGCACGCGACACGCGCCATGCGTCGCCGAGATAGACCGCCGCGTTCTCCGTGTCACCGATGTGGACCCTCGGCGTCAGCGTCCGCGTGAACTGGCTCGGCAGGTTGTTGTCGAAATCCGAAAGCGAGTTGTAGCTCCACGATCCGAGCTGGTTCGTGGTCTGGTTGTTGTCGAAGGTCGTGATGTTGCCGAAGAATCCGAGCTTGAAGCGGTGCGCGCTTCCGGCCTTGAAGTAGCTGGCTTCGTCCGTCAGCTCGAACTGCTTCGTCTCGGTGGACGTCGGCATTCCGGCGTTGCCGCCGAATACGAAGTTGCTGATGCCGGTCAGGCTATCGGGCAGGGCGGACGAGACGCGAACCATGCCCTGCGGCATGGTCAGGAACGGCTGCGCGTCGTTCTTCGCGTCAGCCATGTACACCCGGGCCTCGTTGATGATGCCGATGTCGAACTGCGAGCTGAGCGACGTCATGAGTCCGCCGCCGAGCGACCTCGTGTCGCCGCCGTGCGCCGGCACCGAGAGCGTGCTCAGTCGCGTCGCGTCGAGCGATGTCCAGTTCCAGTCGCCGCGCACGGTCAGCGTGTGACGATCGCCGAGCGCGAAGTCCATGCGCGTCAGCGCGGTCGAGCGGTCCGTGAGGGCGTCGTTCGGGACGATGAGCGACGAGGTCGGAATTCCGTAATGACTCAGGCTGCCGAGGAAATGCGCCACCGAGTCCGGCGCGGCGTTCGAACGCTCGAGCAACAGGTTGTTGGCGTTGAGCAGTGTGTTGATGTCGCTCGTCCGCGCGCTCCCGTTGGCGGAGACGAACCAGAACGACTGGTCCTGCACGAACGGGCCGCCGACTCCGAAGCTGAGCTGGTTGGATGTGAACCGTGCGGTCGCCTGCGACGACGTATCCGGAAACTCGAAATCCGGCTGGTTCATGACGTAGCCGGCCGAGCCCTGGATGACGTTCGTGCCGCTGCGCGTCGTGCTCGCCACCTGTCCGCCGGTGAACTGTCCACGGGCGACATCGTACGTGTTCGTGATCACGCGCGTGTTGCGCACCGCTTCGGACGGCACGCTTCCCGAACCAAATGACAGACCGTCGAGAGTGATCTGGTTCTGGTCGGCGCGCTGGCCCGCAATCACGAACGAGTTGGCCGTGGAGTCCGATCCGCCGAGCAGGATCACGCCGGGCGCCAGCGAGGCGACGAGCGCGGGATCCGACGCGTCGACCGGCAGGCGATAGAGTTGCTCGCCACTGAGCACCTTCTCGGTACTGCCCGCCGTCGGCCGCTCGTTTCCGTTGGGGTTCGGCGCCGCGCGAACAACGATCTGGCCGAGCCGCTGGCTCGTCGGGCTCATCTTGGCGTCGGCCTCGAGGCGGTCCTCGTCGGCCTGACGGTTCAGGTTGAGAACGAACGGCGCCATCCCGATCGCCTTGAACGTCACGCGGTACTGTCCGCCGCCGTCCGGATATAGAAGGGTGTACTGCCCCTTCTCGTTCGTGGTGCGGAAACGGGTGACCTGCGTTTCGAGGGACAGCACTTCGACACGTGCGCCCGCGATGGGCTCGTCGTTCGGACCGGTGACCTTACCGGTGATGATGTCGGTGGTCGATCCAACTTGAGCGCGGACAAGGGCCGGCACGCCGAGCGCCAGTACGCAAAGGACGACGGCAAGGAGTAGTCGTTTCATGTCGTATAAGACGCATGAGACAACATCCGCGTTCATTCGCGCTCAACTCCGTGCTACCCTACCACCAGCCCAGGAGTTTCCACCATCCGAGACCGGTTACCGTCCAGATCGTGATCGTCGCGAACGACACGATCAGCCCCAGCCGCCACCAGTCACGCTGGGAAATGTAGTTGGCGCCAAAATAGATGGGCGCCGTCGTGGTGCCGTAGTGGGTGAGCGATGCGCTCAGGTTCGAGAAATAGGCAAGAAAAAGCACGGCCATCAAAGGGGGCGCCCCGGCCGCGACCACGACGAGCAGGAAGGGTGTGAACATGGCGGTTGCGTGCGCCGTGATGCTCGCGAACCCGTAATGCGCGTAGAAGTAGATCAGCAGCAGGACGGCGAGCGCGCCGCCCCAGGCCCACCCTACGGTCATCGCCGCCGAAGCCTGCGCGAACCGCTGCGTCACGCCGCTCTGGCTCAGCGCCTCGGCCATGCCGAGCAGCCCGCCGTACCATATGAAGACGTCCCACGCCGGGCGCTCGCCCGTGATCTCGTCCCACGAGAGCACGCCGCTCAGGAAGAGCACGCTGATGCCGAGCAGCGCCACCACCGCGTAGTTGATGTGGTGCAGGGCCGTCGTCATCCAAAGTCCCGCGACGAGCGCGAAGACCCACAGCATGATCTTCTCTTCGCGGCGCATCGGGCCGATGCGCGCGAGCTCCTCCTGCGCGAGCCGCGCCGCGTCCGGCGTGTGCGTGATGCCGGGCGGATAGATCCTGAAGAGCAGCCACGGAATGAACGCGAACGAGACCAGCGCCGGCACCGAGGCGCCGAGCAGCCACTTCGAATACGTCAGATCGACGGCGACGGTGTCCTTCGCGAACTTCGCGATCAGCACGTTCGACGCCTGGCCCGTGAGGAACGTGGCGCACGCGACGACGTCGCATTGGTAGATCGTGAACAGGAGGTACGCGCCCAGGCGCCTCGCCGTCGGTCCGGGCTGCGAGTCGTATGCCTCGGCCAGGCTTCGCGCGACGGGAAACACGACGCCGCCGGCGCGCGCGCTGTTGGACGGCAGGAACGCGGCAAGGAGCGTGTCCGTCGACACCAGCGCGTACGCGAGCCCGAGCGAGCTGCGCCCGAGCGCGCGAATGAACAGGAACGCGATGCGCCGCCCGAGTCCCGTCTTGAGCACCCCGCGCGCCAGAAAGAAGGCGCAGAGCACGAGCCACACGATCGGGTCGGAGTAGCCGCTCAGCGCCTTGGCCGTCGGCAGCGTGTTGGTGAGCGCGATCGTCGAGACGCCGAGGAAGACGATCGCGCCCGCCGGCACGGGCCGCACGATGGAGCCGACGATGGTCGCGGTGAAGATCGCGAGGAGGCGCCACGACTCGGCGGAGATCCCCGCCGGCGCCGGAAACCAGAGCACGACGAGCGCGGATCCCACGACGGCGAGCCAGCGAGTGAGAATGGACATGCGCGCCGAATATACGGCGTTCACCCGAATGCGGAATGCGGGATGCGGAAATTCGACCCGATGCGGGGTGCGGAAGAGGAATTCGGGATGCGGAAGTATTCGGAATGCGCAATTCGACTTGAGTACGACTCGCGCGAGGACTAGTTTCCTCTCTGAGATGAGAGCGGCGCCGTAGCCAAGTGGTAAGGCAGGAGACTGCAAATCTCCCATTCGTCGGTTCGATTCCGACCGGCGCCTCGTGAAGAAAAGTGTTGCATGATGGTGGCAAGTGGTGGTACCGTATTGCCGTCGGCCTGGAGACGCGTCCGGGCGCACCGGGACGACGGAAGTACAGAAGGCCGGAAACTCGAGAGAGTTTCCGGCCTTCTGCGTCGATCGACCCTTCAGCGTGAATCCGTACTTCGCGCCGCTATGACTCGCGCAAGGTCCACTGCGTCGTCCACGCCTCGAGCCCTTCCTCGCTCATCGGCCGCGCGATAAAATAGCCCTGCACCACGTCGCATCCGAGCTGGCCGAGCAGATCCCAGTCGGGACGATCCTGAACTCCCTCGGCGACGGAGACCATCTTGAGGCTCCGCGCGAGCGCGAGACTCGCCTCGACGACCGAGCGCTGCGTGGTGGACTGCGAGCATCCGTTCACGAACTGCCGGTCGATCTTGAGCTCGTTGAACGGCAGCTTCTGCAGCTTCGAGAGACCCGACTGGCCCGTGCCGAAGTCGTCGATGGAAAGGGTGAATCCCTTGAGCCGGAGCCGCGTCGCGACGTCGATCAACCGCACGGCGTCCCGCGCCACGTGGGTCTCCGTGAGCTCGAGCGTGATGCAGTCGGGCTCGACGCGATGTTCGAGACACATCGCGTTCACCCGCTCGGGAAGATCCAGCCGGTCGAAGGCGCGCGCCGAGAGGTTGATTGCCACGCGGAGTTCACGCCCCGCCTTGCGCCACCGGCCCACGCACGCGATCGACTCGCGCAGCGAAAACTCGGTGAGGGACGCGCTGAGATCCTCGGAGCCCTCCATCAACGGAACGAACGACCCCGGGTGGAGGAGTCCCAGCGCCGGATGCTTCCACCGAACGAGCGACTCGACGCCGGCGAATTTTCCGGTGCGCAGCCAGAGCTTCGGCTGGTAGACGAGCTGGAGTTCCTCATGTATGAACGCGTTCATCAGGTCGCTTTCGGGCGCCATCCCGGCGTCGTCGGGACGATGCGTCGCGACCTCACGCATCTTGCTGAAGAGCGACTCGAGCTTCTCGCGCGTCAGCGGCTTCGCGATGGTCCCGAGGATGCGCAGCCCCTGTAACTCCGCCAGCATGCCGGCGGTCTCGACCACGCGCTCTTCCTCGCCGCTCATGATCGCGATCGCCGACTCGAGCCCGAGCGCTGCGAACGCGCGAATCGTCTCGATGCCGTCGCGTTCCGGCATGCGCAGGTCGCAGAGAATGAGGTCGAACCAGGCTCCCGGCCGCGTCACGGCCGCGAACGCCTGCCCGCCATCTGCGGCCTCGGTCACCTGGACGACGCCGGCGTTCGTCAGCACCGTGCGAACCCAGTTTCGCACATGGCTCTGATCGTCGATGACCAGGACCTTCAGCGACCCCGCATCGAAGTCCGCCGCCTCCTCGTTCCGGACCGGTCCGTCAGCCATACTGAGATTCCCTCGTCGTGACAAATCCACTCACTTCGGAAGTAACAATACCGGGGTGCGTCCGCGAATGTCGAGGTGCCGCCCCGCCATCGAGACACGGGTGGCGCGTCATCGCGGAACACGATACATAAGAGGCCACGCGAGGAGACCAAGCGATGCCGCCATGCCTGCGTAATGCCTTTGTGTTCGCCGCGCTGCTAGGCGCGGGACTGCTGCCGCCGTGGTCCGGCGCGTTCGCGCAGCAGCGGACGATTCGCGTCATGGGTGACGATGGCCAGCCGGTCGCCTTCGCGAACGTCACTCTCGCCGGCGAACGGCCGAAGATCACGAACGAGAAGGGTGAGGTGGAAATCGGCTCGGCGTCACGGGCCGCGCTGACCGCCGACGTGCGCCGCCTCGGTTACGAACCGTGGTACGGCAAGCTCGCGATGGGCGACACGGTGATGAGCGCACAGGTCACGCTGCACCGCATCTCGCGCCGAATGTTCACGGTGACGATCACCGACAGCTCGCACAGTGCGAACGGCGTCCCGGCCTACTTGCGCGGGTTCTACGAACGAATGCTCGCGCGCCAGCGGGGCATCGGCAGCGGCATCTACCTCACGCCGGAAGAGGTCGACAAGCGCAATTCCAATATGGTGAGCGCGCTGCTGCAGGGAGTCAACGGCGTCTTGCTGCAGCGTACGTCCACCGGCAAGACCATCGCGATGAGTTCCGGCGGCACATGCCAGATGACGGTGCTGATCGACGGACGTCGCGCCTGTCCCGACAACGGATGCGACGTCGGACCCCCTCCGCCAGCGGCTGTGTTGAGCGGGGCTCCGCGCCGGGGGCGAAGTGTGGTTACGCCGCCTCGCGACGAGCAATTCGTCCTGCTCGACAACCTCCTCAGCGTGAACGCGGTCGCCGCGGTCGAGGTGTATCCTCGCGGCGCATCGATCCCGCCGTCACTGCCGACCCCGGATGCTTCGTGCGGACTCATTGCGTTCTGGACCGGCGGCAGGAAGGCGCCCTAGACAACCCCGCCGCTGCGCGGCCGCTCAGTCGTGCACGATCGGGAGCGCCTCTCGACTCCACTCATCGTAGCCGCCGCGGAGATCGATGACGTCGGGCACGCCGTGACTGAGCAGGATGCTCGACGCGATCGCCGAGCGGGTGCCGCCCTGACACTGCACGACCACCGGCCGGCCGCGCGGAATTTCGCCGAGGCGCTGCGTGAGATGGCCCACCGGAATGTGCAGCGCGCCGGGCAGGTGGCCGTGCGCCCATTCCGACGCGCTCCGCACGTCGACGACGGTCACTTCGCCGCTCATCACACGTGCGGCGATCGCCGCCGATGATGTCTGCGCGACCCGCTCGACCGCGCCACCGGCGTCCGACCAGGCAGCGAGCGCCTCGGCCGGAAACCATCCGGCCACGCGATCGAGCCCGATTTTCGCCATCTCGCCAGCACCGCGCGCCGCGTCGCCCTGCGTCGCAGCGATCAGGTACGCGTCGCGGTCGTAGGGCAGGAGCCAGCCGGCCCACGTCGAGAACGACTTGCCTAGCGGAATGTTGAGCGTGCCGGGCGCATGTCCGCCCGCGAACGACTCGGCGGATCGCGTGTCGACCACGACGCGGCGCTCCGCCAGCACCGGGCCCAGGCGGCGCGCCTCGAGACGCTCCGGCTGCGGCCACTCACGGAGGAGCGACGGGCCGTCGCGGTTGATGCGCTTCATCTCCGCGAAGTACGCGGGCGGCTCAGGCTGTCCGGCGAGCACCTCGCGCACGAACGCATCCTCGTCGAGCGTCGTCAGTCCCCAATTGGCGACGCGCTCGTATCCGATGGTGGACTGCGGCAGCGCACCGAGTGCCTTGCCGCACGCAGAGCCGGCGCCGTGACCGGGCCAGAGTTGGACGAAGTCGGGGAGGTCGCGGATGCGCTTCAACGAGCGGAAAAGTGTGTGCGCGGATGCTTCCATGGTGTTGGCGACCTTCGCCGCGCGCTCGAGCAGGTCGGGGCGGCCGACGTCGCCGACGAACACGCAGTCTCCCGACAGGAGGCCGACCGGACGGTCGGAGGTTGCGAGATCCGTCACGAGGAATGCGAGATGCTCCGGCGTGTGGCCGGGCGTGTGCAGCACGTCGAAGCGAACGCGGCCCGCGTGGAACGCGTCGCCGTCGTGGAGGAGCGTGGCGCCGTCGCTCGCGGCGAATCCGTACTGCCAGTCGCGCCCGCCTTCCGCGGAGAGGAGCAGCGTCGCGCCGGTGCGCCTGGCGAGATCGCGGCTTCCCGATACGAAATCGGCGTGGATGTGCGTTTCGGTCACGTGCGTGATGCGGAGCCGCTCCGCCGCCGCCGCGGACAGGAACTGCGTGATGTCACGGTTCGCGTCGATGACGACGGCTTCGCCGCTCCCGTCGCAGCCGATCAGGTAGCTCGCCTGCGCGAGGCCGTCGTCGTAGAAACGCCTGAGGAACATCGGTCGATCTCTCCTGGGCGATTACAGCTTTGCGTGGTTTTGCAGGAGCATCAGCACCGCGATCACGAGCAGCAGCGCGGCGAAGCCTTTTTTCAGCGTGCGCTGTGGCACGAACCGGGCGAGCGACGTGCCGGCGAGGATTCCCGCGATCGCAACCGCACTGAACGTACACACGAATAACCACGGAATCGCGCGAACGTCGCGCTGTCCGGCGTATCCCGCTACGCAGTTCATCGCGATGACCAGCAACGACGTGCCCACCGCCTCGCGCATCGGCACCTGTCCGAACACGACGAGCGCGGGAACGATGAGGAACCCGCCGCCGATGCCGATCACGCCCGTGAGCGCTCCGACCGAAAGCGCGACGAGATACAGCGCGCGAGACGGCACGTTCGGGACGCGGACATCCGCCGAGTCGCGCCCCGCTGAGCGCAGCATCATCACGGCGGCCGCAGCCATGACGACGCCGAGAATCAGGAGCTGCGCGCGTCCATCGAGCAGCCCGGACGCGCGTGCGCCGCCGAACGCGCCCGCCATGGCGATCAAACCGAAAAGGAGCGCGCTCGAGAGCCGCACGTTTCCGGCGCGCCAATGCCCGATTGCGCCCACGAGACTCGTGGCGCCCACGACGGGAAAGCTCATCGCGATCGCGAGCTTGGGATCGAAGCCGAGCACGTACACGAAGACGGGCACGGTGAGAATCGATCCGCCGCCGCCGAACAGGCCCAGCGTGAGTCCGATGACGAGTGCGAGGGCCAGTCCGACCATGATCATGTCAGAGGTCCAGCAGGGGATACCATCGGCGCGGCGCCTTCCGTTCGACGATGAGTTCGGCGGCGGCCGCGATGCGAAGCAGCATGCGCTCACCCCACGGCCGGCCGATCGCCTGCAGTCCGATGGGGAGTCCGCCCGAGTCGTAGCCGGCAGGGAAGCTGATTGCCGGATGTCCGGTGAAGTTCGACGGAAAGGCGAACCGCATGATCTCGGTGGTGGTCGAGAGATCCGACTCGCCATACGGTTGCGCGGCGGGGTTGATGCGCGGCGCCACGACTCCCGTGGCCGGCGTGACGATCGCGTCCACGTTCGCGAGCGCGCGCTGAAATGCCGCGATGGCCCGGGTGCGAATGCGCTGCGCCTTCACGTACTCCGCCGCCGACGAGCCGCGCGCGCTCGCCAGGTTGGCGCGCGCGTCGAGACCGAAGTCGTGCCGGTGATCGCGGTCGTAGGGCATTATCGCGGCCACCATCTCGCTCGTGATGGTCACGATGTGCGCGACGCGCATCATATCGAGCTCGGGGATCTCCACCTCGCGCAGTGCGGCGCCGCGTTCGACCAGCGCACGCAGGAGCGACTCGCAGCGCTGCACGATGTCCGGCGTTGCGTGGCGGAACCAGGGCCAATAGACGCCGAGCATCACGCCGCGAAGGTCGGACGGCGGAGCGTCGTCGATCTCGACCGTGGGATGCGCGAGACTGAGGTCGTCGAGAGGATCGGGGCCGGCGATCAGCTGGTACGTTCGGGCGCAGTCCCGCACCGACGCGGCCATCGGGCCGATGTGCGCAAGGCTCCAGCAGAGCGGAAACGCGCCGTGTTCGCTGACGCGGCCGAACGTGGCCTTGAGCCCGACGATCCCGCACATCGCCGCCGGCATGCGAATCGACCCGCCGCCGTCCGCGCCGATCGCCACCGGCGCCAGACCGGACGCGACCACCGTGGCGGGGCCGCTCGACGATCCGCCCGTGTGGAACCGGTCGTCGTACGGATTGCGCGTCGTGCCGTGATGGGGATTGAGGCCGGTGACGTTGATGCCAAGCTCGTGCATGTTCGCCTTCCCGACGAGCAGCGCTCCGGCGGCGCGCAGGCGCGCGACGACGGTCGCATCGTGCCCGGCGCGCGAGGATCCGATGAAGCTGGTGCCCGCGGTCGTCGGATAACCGGCCTGGTCGAGTTCGTCCTTGATGGCGACGGGTACACCATCGAACGGGCCGAGCGGCGCGCCGGCACGCCAGCGGGCACCCGATGCCTTCGCTTGAGCCATCACATCGTCATGATCGACGGCGATGAACGCCTTCAGCGACGGCGCGTCGCGCTCGCTCTGGTCGCGTTGCGCGAGGAACCGTTCGGCGACCAGCTCTGGCGTGGTGCGCCCCTCGCGATACGAGCGCGTGAAGTCATCGACGCCCGGAAACCGGAATCCGGGCGGTTCGTCAATCAGGGCGGAGCGTGCGAGCGGCGGAGTCGCGCGCTCGTCGGCGGCGAGCATCGGCAAGAAGGTCGGCGCTTCGTCGACGTCGTCGGTGCCGATGCGGGAGAGCCCGGCGTCGTTCTTCAGCCGGTGCACAAGCATCGGACCGACGAGCGGATTTTCGAGGGCCGACACGAACACGCGCAGTGCACCCGTGCCGAGGCGCGGAAGCTTGAGCGAGCGGAGATCGTATGTCATTTCGGGCTGCCCGTGAATTTTGCGATGCGACCGCGCGGGCCAGCCACCCAGCCCGTGCCGGGCCCGGCGAAGCCCACGCCCCACGAGGTGAGCGTGTCGCCAAAGATCCACGTGGCGCCGAAGTCGCGCGTGAACGCCGTGCCGTGGGCACCCACCGCGACAAAAGCAGGCGGCGAGCTGGCCGGGATCAGCGCGAGTCCCTGCGTGACGCCGTCCGGCCGCTGGGAGCCCGCGCTGGTCCACGTCACGCCGCCGTCGTTCGTGCGAAGCGCGTAATCCGTCGGGCCGCGCGCGATTGCGTAATCACCGCCGACCGCGAGGCCGTGTTTCGCATCGGAAAACGCGATGCCGAACAGGCCCGCGCTCGCGCCACCCGGAACACTGCTGGACGACACGCTCCACGTCCGTCCGCGATCGGTGGAGCGAAAGACACGCGCCTCGGCCCCGCCGCCCGTCGCAATCCACGCGTTGGATGAACCTTGCACCGTCAGCTGCGTGTTGCTCGCGGCGAACGCGGCCTCACGTTGCAGCACCGGTGGAATGTTCACGACGGGGGTTCGTTGCCAGCTCGAGCCGCCGTCATCGGTCGTGAGGATCACGAGCCGACCGCCGACCGGATCGCTGAACGTGAATCCATGCCGGGCATCCCAGAACGTGATCCCATCCAGAAAAATTCCCTTGGTCGTGTCACTCCACGTGAGCGACCACTGCTTTCCGCCGTCGACCGTGCGATAGATGTGCGCCTGTCCCAGCTCGGCGGGCCCGGCGCTGGCGATCACGGCCGTGTTCGCGTCGAAGGCCTTGATGCCGCGAAAATCGAGGCGCGCCGCGCCGGACACCGTGTCGGCCGTCCACGTGACGCCGCCGTCGACGGTGCGGAACACGCGGCCGGCGCTGCAGCCGGCCCATGCGATGAGCGCGCTGACGGCGGAGACGCTGCGGCAGCTCGACGTGGAGGGAACGGACTGGCGCTGCCATCGCGCAGGACCGCCCGCGTACGGGTCGGCGAGCGGACCACCGGAGCCGGATGCCGATCGGTTCATGCCGGAACATGCGGCGACGGCGAGAAGCGCTGTCAGCGTCACGCACCGCATCGGAGCGGTCATGCGGTGTATCCTCCATCCGCCATGTGGATCCCGCCGGTGCAGAATCGCCCGGCATCGCTGCACAAGAATAGCGCGAGCCCCGCGATGTCGCCGGGCTCACCCAGGGTCGGGATGGCCTGGCGGTTCATCATGTGCGCGAGAATTCGTTCGTTCTGCCAGAGCGTGCTGCTGAAATCCGTCCTGATGAGACCGGGACAGATCGCGTTCGCGCGAATCTTGTCCTTGCCCCATTCCTTCGCCAGGACCTGCGTCAGCGAGATGAGGGCGGCTTTGCTCACGCTGTAGATGCCAAGTCCGGCCTCGGGTGTGATGGCGCCGATGCTCGCGATGTTCAGCACCACTCCACCGCCGCGCGAGATGAAATGCGGGCGCGCCTCCTTCGCGAGATCGAACGGGGCGCGAACGTTCACGGCGATGATCTTGTCGAACGCGTCGGTTTCGGTGTTCTCGACCGGCCCGAAGACGGGATTCACGGCCGCGTTGTTCACGAGGATGCCGATGCCGCCGAACGCGGAGACGGTTGCGTCCACGAGCCGTTTCGCTTCGCCGGGCTTCCCGACGTTCGCCGTGATGCCCTCGGCGTTCGCGCCAGCGGCCTGCAGTTCCTTTACCGTGGATTCGACCGCTTCCGGTTTGCGGCTCGCGACCATGACGCGTGCGCCCGCCTCGGCGAACGCGAGCGCGATGGCCTTGCCGATTCCGCGCGTCCCGCCGGTCACGAGCGCCACGTTGCCATCGAGTGAAAAGCGATTCGCCGTCATGCGCACTCCGAAGCTGGAGACTGCCGCGTTACATTTGGCTTTATGATGATGCCTGCGCACTCCGTTCGCACCCTCACGGCCGCCGCCGCCGTCGTCCTGATCCTGGCGTGCCGGGCAAAACCGCCCGAGCACGGCACGCTCATCGACGATCCACTGCCCGCGCCGGCGCTTCACCTCGCCGACGCGCAGGGCCGCGCGTTCGATCTCGCCGCGCAGCACGGACAGCTCACGTTCGTCTATTTCGGCTACACGCATTGCCCCGACGCGTGCCCGACGACGCTGACCGACTGGGCGCGCGCGCGGGCGCTGCTCGGCGGGAGTGCCGCGAAGGTACATTTCATCTTCGTAAGCGTCGATCCCGAACGCGACACGCCGGAAATCGCGCAGAACTACGCGAGGCAGTTCGACTCGACATTCGTCGGGCTCGTCGCGACTCCGGCGCAGGTCGAGAGCATCAAGAGTGGGTGGGGTTTCGCCGTGGAGCACGAGGAAATGCCGGGAATGAAGATGGGCGACTACGGCGTGTCGCATCCCGCTGGTGTGTATTTCGTGGACGGCGAGGACAGACTGAGATTCGTCTTTGCCCCCGGATCGAAGCCGGCGGAGATCGCGTCGGATCTGAAGCGGTTGATGTGACGCCGCCGCGCGTCGTTGTTCCCGCGAGCATAGTCGCGCTGATCGCGGGTCTCGGCGGCGCGACGGCTCTCTTCGCGCAGCCCACCGCGCATTCGTCGCCGCCGCCGGTTGTCGCGACACCCTGTCCGCAGTCCGATACGGCCTGTGTGCCGCCGCACGTCGCGCGCGAGTTTCGCGGGGTGTGGGTCGCGAGCGTGCGCAACCTCGACTGGCCGTCGAAACCGGGCCTGCCGCCCTCGCTCGCGAAGGCCGAGCTCATCGCGCTGCTGGATCGTGCGGCGGCGCTCGGACTCAATGCGGTGCTCTTGCAGGTGCGGCCGGCGGGCGACGCCCTGTATGCGTCGAAGATCGAACCATGGTCGGAATACCTGACGGGCAGGCAGGGGCTCCCGCCGGCGCCGCTCTGGGATCCGCTCCAGTTCGCGGTGGCGCAGGCGCACGCGCGCGGTCTCGAGCTGCATGCATGGTTCAATCCGTACCGCGCGAAGGAACCGTCGGCCAAGGGGCCGCTCGCGCCCACGCACATCGCGCGGCGTCATCCCGAACTCGTGAAGAAGTACGGCACGCAGCTCTGGATGGATCCGGGCGAGCCGGCGGTGCGCGCGCAGACGCTGCGCGTGGTGCTCGACGTGGTGAAGCGCTACGACATCGATGGCGTGCATCTCGACGACTACTTCTACCCGTATCCCGAGCGCCGTCCGAACGGTTCCACGGATTTTCCCGACGACCGGAGTTGGAAGGGGTACAGGAAGCACGGTGGCAAGCTCGCGCGCGACGACTGGCGGCGGGCCAATGTCGACGGACTGATCGAGACGCTGCACAAGGAGATCGCGAAGGAGAAACCGTGGGTGAAGTTCGGGATCTCGCCGTTCCAGCTCTGGCGCCCGGGATATCCGGAGTCGATCGTCACCGGACTGGACGCGTACGCCACACTCTATGCGGACTCGCGAAAGTGGTTCACGAACGGATGGGTGGACTATCTCTCGCCGCAGCTCTACCGACGCGTGGACGAGGAGCGCAGCTACGGCCTGCTGATGCGTTGGTGGGCGGCGCAGAACGCGCGGCAGCGCCACCTGTGGCCGGGGCTCTACACGTCGGGCGTGCGAACGGGCGCGGCCACCGAGTGGCGCAGCGGGGAGATCGTCGCACAGGTGCTCGCCACACGCGACCAGCCCGCGGTCGACGGCGAGGTGCACTTCTCGATGGAATCGTTCCTCACCGATCGCGACAGCGTGGGAACGGTGCTCCGGCGCACGGTGTACGCCCAGCCGGCGCTGGTGCCCGAGTCGTCCTGGATGATGACCGGCACTCCCGCGGACCCGGTGGCCGGACTCAAGCGGGGCGCGGAAGCCGACACGCTGCTCATCGCGCCCGGGTCGGCCGCGGCGGTGCGCTGGTGGATGATTCAGCTTCGCACGGCTGGCTCGTGGGAGACGCACGTGATCGACGGCGCCATGCACGTGTTCTGCATTCCACCGTCCCGTGGCACTGCTTTGCGTCCCGACCTGATCGCGGTGACCGCGGTGGACCGCGTGGGGAAGGCGAGCGGCGCGTCGGCATTGCGCCTGCCCTGACCGGCGCCTTTCTTCTTCCGTCGTGAAACGCCTCTCGCGCAATCTCACCGCGCAAGTGCTGTTCGCCGTCGCCTGCGGCGTCGCGCTCGGCGTGCTCGACCCGGCGCTCGCGAAGCAGATGCGCCCGCTCGGCGACACGTTCGTGAAGCTCGTGAAGATGGTGATCGGGCCGATCATCTTCCTCACGATCGTGCTGGGCATCGCGCGCATCGCCGACGTGAAGAAGATCGGCCGCGTGGGCGGAAAGGCCCTCCTCTACTTCGAGATCGTGTCGACGGTCGCGCTCGCGATCGGGCTCACCGTGGTGAACGTCACGAAGCCCGGCGCGGGGCTTGACGTAAGCGCGATGCCCAAGGGCGACGTGTCCGCGTACGCGGCGCAGGGGCAGGGAATGAAGTTCGTCGATTTCGTGACGCACATCGTGCCGTCGAGCGCCGTGGACGCGTTCGCGCAGGGCGACATCCTGCAGATCGTGTTCTTCGCCGTCCTCTTCGGGTTCGCGGTGGTGATGCTCCGCGGGAGCGCCGCGCCGCTCACCGGCGTGCTCGAGACGACGCTCGACGTCTTCTTCCGGATCGTGGCGCTCATCATGAAGGTCGCGCCGCTCGGCGCGTTCGGCGCGATGGCGTTCACGGTCGGGAACTTCGGGCTGCAGACGCTGTTGCCGCTCGGGCGGCTGATGCTCGACGTCTACCTCACGATGTTCCTGTTCGTCTTCGTGGTGCTGAACCTGATCATGCGGTGGTACGGGTTCAGCCTGTGGGCGTACCTGAAATATATTCGCGAAGAGATACTAATTGTCCTCGGGACGAGCTCGTCCGAAGCCGCGCTGCCAAGCATGATGGCCAAGCTCGAGCGGTACGGCTGCGCGCGGCCCGTGGTGGGGCTCGTGGTGCCTACGGGATACTCGTTCAACCTCGACGGCACGAGCATCTATCTCTCGATGGCGACGGTCTTCATCGCGCAGGTGTACGGCGTGCCGCTCACGCTCGTGCAGCAGATCGGGATCCTCGCGGTCCTCATGATCACGTCGAAGGGCGCCGCCGGCGTCACCGGCTCCGGCTTCATCGTACTTGCGAGCACCCTCGCCGCGATGAAGGTGGTGCCGATCGAGGGGATCGCGCTGCTCCTTGGCGTCGACCGCTTCATGAGCGAGGCGCGCGCGATCACGAACCTCATCGGCAACGGCGTTGCGACGCTCGTGATCTCGCGCAGCGAAAACGAGTTCGACGAAAACATGCGCGCCTCGGCGACCACCGAACTCGCCGAGGCGCGCATGAACCTGAACCGCTGACGCTATTTCTTGATCTTGCGCAGCAGCTCCTCGAATCCGCCGCCGCCGCCGCCCGTTCCGCTCGCGCGCTCGACGTGCAGCACCTGCTTCTGCGTCTGCCCGTTGATCGTGATTGACACGAGGTAGTCGCCCGTCCCGACTACCGGCGGTGGACCGCCGCGGCCGCCGCCACCGCCGAAGATCAGCGCGAGCGCCGAACCGCGTCCGCCGCCGCCGAGCGCGGCGAAGATCGCCTGCGGGGAGATCGGAAGAGCACACGTCTGAACTC
>OCZT010002470.1_pt1 | contig 19100 bp, 16 predicted proteins | sample 1539031 | NCBI WGS metagenome assembly OCZT01 (sample SAMEA3539308, study PRJEB22396) | soil metagenome | biome: tundra; feature: field; material: soil | place: USA | collected 2010-05 | depth 0.15 m | reverse complement strand
CTCTTTCCCTACACGACGCTCTTCCGATCTCATCGAGGTGGCGGCCAACATCGGCAGCGCCGAGGAGGCCTCGCGGGCCGTCCAGGCCGGAGCCGACGGGGTCGGCCTGCTCCGCACGGAGTTCCTCTTCCTGGAGGCGAAGTCCCTGCCCGGGGAGGAGGCTCAGGAACGCATCTACTCGGCGATCGCCACCCGTCTGGAGGGCCGTCCGCTGACCATCCGCACGCTCGACGTCGGTGCCGACAAGCCCCTCCCCTATCTCCGCTCCGTCCACGAGGACAACCCCGCCCTCGGGCTCCGCGGCATCCGCCTCGGGCTGGCTCAGCCCGAGGTGCTGATCGGCCAGCTGCGCGCGGTGGTCGCGACCGCGCGGCGCTCCCCGGTGCGGGTGATGTTCCCCATGGTGTCCGGCGCGGGCGAGGTCGACGCGGCCCGAGCCCTGCTCGCCGAGGCCGCAGGGTCTGAACCTCTCTCTCTCGAGGTGGGCGTGATGGTGGAGATCCCCTCCGCGGCCCTCAGCGCCGCCCGCCTCGCCGAGAGGGTCGACTTCTTCTCGCTCGGCACCAACGACCTCTCCCAGTACACGCTCGCCGCGGATCGTGGCAACGCGGAGGTCGCCGCCCTGGCAGACGCATTCCATCCCGCCACGCTGCGCCTCATCGCGGCGACGGTCCGGGCCGCGCGCGCCCGGGGGCGCTGGGTTGGTGTGTGCGGTGAGCTGGCCGGCCAGGTTGAGGCGGTCCCCCTGCTCATCGGTCTCGGGGTGAGGGAGCTGTCGGTGGCCGTGCCGGCGGTGGCGAGGATCAAGGAGGCGGTGCGCGCCGCCGACTCCGGCGCATGCGTGCGGCTGGCCCGGAGGGCGCTCCGGCTCGCCGACGGGGCGGCCGTCCGTGGCCTGATCTCGGGTACCGCCGGACGTGCGACCATTGCTCCCCGACATGGCTCGCCGGCCCCCTCTCGCCGCGCCTCCACGCGGAGCTCAGCTACCGCTTCCCAGGGGTGACAGTGCGCCGGCAAGCCCGGTGAGCATGCTCCCGTCCGCGGCCGTCCGCTCACGGGGCCGAACCGCCTTCGTGGGCAGCACCACGGCGTTGCGCCTCGTCTTCACCCCGGTGGTGGCAGCGCTGGCCCTCTCCGGGCAGGGACGCTGGGCGGCGGGGGTGTTCGCGATCGCCGCCAGTACCGACTACCTCGACGGCTACCTGGCCCGCCGGTGGCACGTGAGCACGCTGACCGGAAGCTTCCTTGACACGACCGCCGACAAGGTGATGGTGGCGGGCGTCCTGATCGCCCTCACCAGCATCGGCCAGGCCTCGCCGTGGGCGGTGATGATCATCGTCTGCAGGGAGCTGATGGTGATGGGCCTGCGCGGCTCGGTGGCCGTCTCTGGCAAGGTGATCCGATCGTCCCAGATCGGACGCACCAAGGCCGCGGTCCAGTTCGTCGCCATCATCCTTCTGCTGCTTCGCGTGAACCTGCGCCTCGGCCCGACCGGCATCGGCGAGTGGGCGCTCTGGATCGCCGCGGCGTTGACCGTGCTCTCCGCCGCCGACTACCTCTCACGCTGGGCGGCCTCGACCCTCCGTAGCTCCGCGCCGGCCACCCCGGAGTGAGCGCCCCGGTCCTCATCACCGGGGCCGGAGGGTTCGTCGGAGGCGCGGTCCTCGAGCGACTGCTCCGCGCCGACCTCGAGGTGCGCGCCCTGGTACGCACTCCCGAGACGGCCGAACGGGTCCGGAGAGCCGGTGCCCAGCCGGTGACCGGGGACATCCTGGACGGCGACGACCTCGCCGGCGCGATGCGCGGCTGTGAGCTGGTCTTCCACGTGGCCGGGCTCAACAAGATGTGCCTGCCCGACCCCGCTCCGCTGATGCGCAACAACGTCGACGGATCGGTCAGCGTCGTCCGAGCGGCCGCCAGGGCAGGGGTGCGCCGCATCGTCTACACGTCGTCGGCGGCCACGCTGGACAGCCAGCCGCCGGCCGGCGCGCCGGACAACCGGCCGCGCGGCTTCCTCTCCGAGTACGAGCGCTCCAAGTACGAGGCGGAGCGCCAGGTGATGGCGCTCGCACCCCGGCTTGGGGTCGAGCTGGTGTGCCTCAACCCCTCCTCGGTGCAGGGGCCGGGCCGCACCACGGGCACCGCGCGCTGGCTGATCCGCTACGCCAACGGCCGGCTGCACTGGCTCATCGATGCACCGGTCAGCCTGGTGGACATCGCCGACTGCGCCGAGGCGCACCTGCTCGCCGCCACTCGCGGCGAGCCGCTCCGCCCCTACGTGATCAGCGGGTCCACCCAGCGCATCTCGGAGATGGTGCACACCCTGGGGACGGTCGCCGGTCGTACGTATCCGATCCGATTCCTCCCGCCAGGCCCGGCGGTCGCCGCCGCTTCGATGGTGGGTGCCGGTTTCCGGGTGGCGGGGCGCCGTGCCCCGGTCTGCCGCGAGATGCTCCGGACCCTGGCCCACGGCCACGCCTACGACGGCGCCCCGGCCGCGCGGGAGCTGGGATTCGCCTACACACCGCTCGAGGAGACGCTGCGGCGGGCGCTCGCCTGGTACGTGGAAAACGGCCATGTGCGGCCGTCCCCCGGCCACTCCTGAGCATCCCGGAGACGCGGCGCACCCAGGCAGCTGACGTCTCCCGCCCGCCGTCCGCGGGTCTATCGTCTTCGCATGCAGACGGTGTCGTTGGGACGCGGGGGACCCTCGGTGAGCCGGATCGGGCTGGGCATGGCCGCCCTCGGACGGCCCGCGTACATCACCACCGGCCGCGCCGCCGACTTCGGCGAGGATCGCTCCGAGGAAGCCTTCTGCCGCCGGAGCTGGGAGGTGCTGGATGCCGCCTACGCGGCGGGAATCCGCTACCTCGACTGCGCCCGATCCTATGGCTCGGCCGAGGCGTTCGTGGCCGGCTGGCTGGCGCGGATCAGGCCGGACGATGTCGTGGTCGGCTCCAAGTGGGGCTACACCTATGTCGGCGGCTGGGACCCGGCAGCGGCGGTGCACGAGGTCAAGGACCACTCCCTGGCTACGTTCGAGCGTCAGCACGCCGAGAGCCGCGCCCTGCTGGGTACCCACCTCCGCCTCTACCAGGTCCATTCCGCGACGCTGGACTCCGGCGTGCTCGAGAACGGCTTTCTCCACGAGGCCCTGGCACGCGAGCGCGATCTCGGCCTCGGGCTCGGGATCACGACCTCCGGGCCCTCCCAGGCCGATACCATCCGACGCGCGCTGGAGATCCGCAGCGGAGGCGAGCCGCTCTTCGGCGCCGTGCAGGCGACCTGGAATCTGCTCGAGCCGTCGGTGGAGCCCGCGCTGGCCGAGGCCGCCCAGGCGGGGTGGGCGGTGATCATCAAGGAGGCGGTCGCCAACGGGAGGTTGACCGCCCGCGGAGATGCCGGAGCGCCGGGGTCCGCGCTGGGAGATGCGGCGGAAGCGGCGGGGACCAGTTCCGACGCCCTGGCCATCGCGGCGGCACTCGCCAGGCCCTGGGCCTCGGTGGTGCTGAGCGGCGCCGCAACCGTCGATCAGCTGCAGAGCAACCTGAGGGCCGACGGCCTGCGCGCCCCGGCCCTTCCCGACCTCGCGGAGCCGCCGGTCGACTACTGGGGACGGAGGTCGCGGCGCGCCTGGCTGTGATCCGGGCTCGCGGTCACGCGGAGGGCCGGCCTGCTCAGCCCTCGCTGTCGGCGCGGCGGCGGACCACCATGTGGAGCTGCACCCCGGCAAAGCCAAAGACGGCGCGGATCCGGTTCTCCAGGTACCGCTGGTACGAGAAGTGGAGCAGCTCCGGATCGTTGACGAAGAGGACCACGGTGGGGTTGGGCGAGCTCGCCTGGGCGCAGTAGAGGATCTTGACCCGGCGTCCACGGTGCATCGCCGGCGGGTGGCTGGTCACCGCCTCCCGCAGCACCTGGTTGAGCGCGGCGGTCGGCATCCGGGTCGCCCGTGCGTCCGCCACCTGCTGGGCGGTGTCCAGCACCTTGGCCACATTGCGCCCGAGCAGGGCGCTCACCGTCAGCACCGGGGCGCCCGGGACGAAGTCGAAGGCGGCGGAGATCTTGGTCAGGGTCTCCGGGTCGACGCGGTCCTCCTGGGGCACCAGGTCCCATTTGTTGGCGATGACGACCACGCCCTTGCCGGCATCCGCGGCGTAACCGGCGATGTGCCGGTCCTGGGCCAGCACCCCCTCCGAGGTGTCGACCACGACCAGCGCCACGTCGCTGCGCTCCAGGGCCCGCATGGCCCGGAGCAGGCTGTAATGCTCGATGTCGGTGGTGACCACACCCCGGCGGCGGATGCCCGCGGTGTCGACCAGCCGGATCTGGTGGCCGCGATGCTCGAGCAGGGTGTCGACCGCATCCCGGGTGGTTCCAGCCACAGATGACACCAACGCGCGCTCCTCCCCCACCAGGTAGTTGAGCAGCGACGATTTGCCGACGTTGGGGCGGCCGATGATGGCGATCCGCAGCTCGTCGACCCTCTCCTGGGCCTCGCCCTCGGCCGGGGGCAGCCGGTCCACCACCTCGTCGAGCAGGTCGCCGGTATCGGTGCCGGTGAGCGCCGAGATCAACCGCGGCTCACCGAGGCCGAGGCGGTACAGCTCGTGGGCGTAGTAGGGGTCGGCGGACGAGTCCGCCTTGTTGCCGACGAGGATCACGGGCTTGCCGCCGGTGCGCAGGATCGCGGCGACGTCCTCGTCGAGACCCGTCACCCCGGCGCGGACATCGACCATGAGGATGCAGAGGTCAGCCTCCTGGATGGCGATCCTCGCCTGCTGCTGGGTGCCCCGGGTCAGCTCGGCGATGCCCGGGTCCTCGGAGATCAGGGCGGGGTCGAGGCCGGCGGTGTCGACCAGGGTGAAGCGTCGCCCGCGCCACTCGGCCACCCCGTACAGGCGGTCCCGGGTGAGCCCGGCGGTCTCGTCGACGATGGCGTGCCGCTGCCCGGTCAGCCGGTTGAAGAGGGTCGACTTCCCGACATTGGGCCGGCCGACGATGGTGACGATGCCGCTCACCGGGCCCAGGGCGGAGTCGTCGTGATACCGGCGGCTGCGCCGGTTGCGGACTGACCCCGCAGGCGGGCTCACGGGTGAGCGGCCTCCAGCTGCAGCGCGATCGGTTCCAGGCCGTCCCCGGAGTCGTCGCGGCCAAAGGCGTTCAGATCGCCGCTCCCTCCGGCAAGCGTAGTGACGATCAGGTACGCATAGTTCGCCCAGGAGCGGTCGGAGTCGAACTGCGAGGGGCGCGCCGGGTGGTCGGGGTGGCTGTGCCAGAAACCCACCGCGTCCAGTCCGCGGGCCCGGGCGCTGCGGTCGGCGGCCTGGATGTCGGCCGGGTCCATGTCGTAGCGGTCGAAGAGCCTCTCGACCCAGAGGTTGCGCGCGGAGGTGGCCTCCTGCACCAGGACGGCGTCCCCCTCGTAGGCGCCGATGAGGACTCCGCAGCCCTCGTGGGGATAGGCAGCCTCGCCGAGGCGCCGGATGGTCGCGTGGGCGGCGGCGGAGAGCCGGACCCCGAGGACGCTCACGACGTCAGCGCGGCGAGGCGCACGACAAGGACGCTCACGGCATCAGCCCGGGGGCGGCGCACGGCCGGGATGCGCGCGGCAAGCAGGCTCACGGCGGTGTCACCCCGTAGAGGCCGGTGCTCAGGTAGCGGTCGCCCCCGTCGCAGAAGATGGTCACGATCACTCCCTGTCCGATCTCACGCCCCACCTCGCGGACGCCCCAGAGGTTGGCGCCGCTCGAGTGCCCGACCAGGATGCCCTGGGTGATGGCGAGACGGCGCGCCAGATCGTATGCCTCCTCGGTGGGGGCACCGAGCCCGTGATCGGCCAGGTTCGGGTCATAGATGCCCGGAACGATGGCGCTCGCCATGTGCTTGAGCCCCTCCAGGCCGTGCCAGGGCCCCTCCGGCTGCACGCTGTAGAGGCGAATCTGCGGATTCATCTCACGGAGCCTCCGCCCGGTGCCCACGAAGGTCCCCCCGTCCCAGGGCGGCCACCCTCACCGAGGCGCGGCGGCACGATCGAGAGTTGGGGGTCGGAACCGGGCATCCCGGCCATTATCACCGAGCGCCCGCGACGGGCCACCACCGTGGCGCCGTCCACCGGGCGGGCGGCGCCGGCTCAGCTGGCTGCTTCGGAGGCGCCCATCCGGAATCCGGCATTGCCCTTGCGCGCGTCGGAGAAGAGGGCGATGACACCACTCGGGCGGAGGTGGATGGGGCCGTCGTCACCCGGAAGCTCGACGAAACCCGCCTCGCCGGGCTTGGTCTGGAGCGCAGCCAGCGTCTCTGCGACGGAGAGCCGCACCGCGGCGTCCGAGCCGTTGACGAACCGGATGATGGTCATCTGGAGGTGCTCCTCACTTGCCTGCGGGCCCCATGGTACCCGCCACCCTGTCCAGCGCCGCCCGCAGCTCGGCGGTGAGGTCCTCGATCTCCTCGATACCGACGGAGAAGCGGAGCAGGCCGTCGCCGATGCCGAGGGACCGGCGCTGGGCCGGGCTCAGCCCTCGGTGCGAGCTGAGCGCGGGATGGCTGACGGTGGTGGCCACATCGCCGAGCGATGGTGCGAGCCGAACCCCCGGGAGGGCTCCGAGCAGGAGATCGGCTTGCTCGCGCCCACCGAGGTCCAGTGCCAGCATCGACCCACGCCCCCGGGGCAGGAGCCGGACCGCCAGCGCCTCTTCCTCGGGGCTGCGCGATCCCGGGTAGTGGACTGCGGCGACCGCCGGATGGGCGGTCGCGAGCTGGGCGAGCGAAGCGGCGCCGGCGGCACCCCGCTCGGAACGGAGCCCGGCGGTGCGCACGCCGCGAAGGCTGAGGAAGGCGTCGAACGGTGCCATCACCGTGCCCAGGAATCGGGAGTGGGCGGCGAGGAGCTCCACCGCCAGGTGCCCGGCACGGACCGTCACGGCTCCCCCCAGGACGTCGGCATGGCCGGAGAGCTGCTTGCTCAGGCTCTCGACGACCACGTCGGCGCCCAGCTCCAAGGGCCGGAGCAGGAAGGGCGTGGCGAAGGTGTTGTCGATGACCGTGGCGACGCCGGCCGACCGGCAGAGCTCGACCAGGGCGGGGAGGTCCAGCAGCCCCATGAGCGGGTTGCCGATGGTCTCCGCCACCACGCAGGCGACCTCCGGCGTGAGCACCTTCCGGACCTGGTCGAGCTGGTGGGCCACCTCTCCCGGCGGCGGCAGGTCGACCATCACCGGCTCGACCCCGAAGGCGGCCAGCGGGCCCGCGATCAGGCTCTCGCTGCCCCCGTAGCCGGGGCGGAGAAGGACCACCCGGCGGCGTCCCGGCCCGACCAGGGTGCTGAGGGCGAGGAGCAGGGCGGCCTGGCCGCTGGAGGTGACCCGGCAGACCGGCGGCTCGGGGAGCCCGTACCCCTCCAGGGCGACCAGCGCCTCCTCGAGCCGGCGCACGCTCGGATTCCCGAAACGGCGGTAGCCCCCACGGCCGGCGGCCATCGCCGCGTCGAGATCGTCGAGGTCAGGGAAGGCATCGACCGACGCGAGCGACGGCGGCTCGACGAGGGGGACGCCACCAGGCGCCGGGTCCGGTGTCCCGGCCCGGGCGGCGACCGTGAGCGGGCTCGGCGGACGCGTCACCGCGTTACCGCCGTCCGCCCCGGCCGCTCGCCGGGCTCGGCATCAGTTGGCCTTGGGGACCCGTGGAAAGGAGTCTCGGCCCGCATACACTGCGGAACCGCCCAACTCGCGCTCGATGCGGAGCAGCCGATTGTACTTGGCGACGCGCTCCGACCGCGAGGGTGCCCCGGTCTTGAGCTGGCCGCCATTGATGGCGACCACGAAGTCGGCGATGAAGGTGTCCTCGGTCTCCCCGCTGCGGTGGCTGACCACCGGGTTGTAGCCGTGGGCACGTCCGAGGGCGACGGTCTGGAGGGTCTCGGTGAGAGTGCCGATCTGGTTGAGCTTGATCAGGACCGAGTTGGCCGCTCCGAGGTCGATCCCCTTCTGGAGGAGCTTGGCGTTGGTCACGAAGTTGTCGTCGCCGACGAGCTGGACCCGGTCACCGAGCTTCTTGGTCAGCAGCACCCAGCCGTCCCAGTCCTCCTCGGCCATGCCGTCCTCTAGGGAGACGATCGGGTAGCGGTCGAGCCACGAGGTCCACAGCTCGACCATCTCGACGGGCCCCAGCGTCCGCCCCTCGCCCTTGAGGACGTAGTGGCCGTCGTGGAAGAGTCCGGAGACGGCCGGGTCGAGCCCGATCCCGACGTCCTTGCCGGGCACGTAGCCGGCCTTGAGGATGGCCTCGACGAGCACCTCGACGGCCTCCTCGTTGTGCTTCAGGGAGGGGGCGAAGCCACCCTCGTCGCCCTGCCCGGTGCTGTGCCCCTTGGCCTTGAGGACGGCGCGCAGCGCGTGGAAGCACTCGCTCCCGGCCCGGAGGGCCTCGGCGAAGCTCGGCAGCCCGAGCGGGATGAACATGAACTCCTGGAAGTCCACCGAGGTCTGGGCGTGGGCGCCGCCATTGAGGCAGTTGAACTGGGGCACGGGGAGGGTCACGGCACCGACGCCGCCGAGGTAGCGGTAGAGGGGAAGGCCGGTGGACTCGGCGGCGGCCCGCGCGCTGGCCAGGCTCACCCCCAGGATGGCGTTGGCGCCCAGCCGGCCCTTGTTCTCGGTGCCGTCCAGCTCGATGAGGCGAGCATCGAGCGCGCCCTGGTCGAGGGCGTCCATGCCGATCACCTCGGGGGCGATCAGCTCGACCACATTGTTGACAGCCTGGAGGACGCCCTTGCCCCCGTACCGCGAGGCGTCACCGTCGCGCAGCTCGACGGCCTCGTGGATGCCGGTGCTGGCACCGCTCGGGACGATGGCCTGGCCCTCGAAGCCGCTGGCCAGCTCGACGTGAACCTCGACGGTCGGGTTGCCCCGGGAGTCGAGAACCTCTTGGGCGGAGATCGATTCGATGAAGGTCATGGCCGGAGGATAGCCGTCGGGACCCCTCCGACGTCAGGGGCGTAGGTCATCAAGCAGAGGGCGACGATCGGTGGTCCAATCGACCGGGCAATGGGGCCCGCCCGCCCCCCGGGAAGGGCGGAGGGCGGCTGCCTGCTCATCGCGGTGCTGGGCCGGTCTCAGGTCAGGCAGCCGTCCGCTCCTCGGGGTGGCCGGCTACGGAGCCGCCGGTGGCGTGGGCGGGTACTGGGGCGGGTATTGGGACTGGGGCGGGTATTGGGACTGGGGCGGGTATGGGGACTGGGGCGGGTATTGGGGCACCGTCGGGTACGGCGTCGGCGCGGTCGGGTAGCCCAGCGCGGCATACGGGTACGCCGGCTGGCCGTACGCCGCCAGCGCAGGAAGACCTGGCCGCACCACCAGGGCCCGACCCAGCTTGTCGTGCAACCCCTGCTTCCGGGGGTCCCAGGCCACCCAGAGCAGGGCGAGGAACACCACCAGGTCCGCGATGTCACCGGCACCCGAGACGAAGGCGAGCAGGCCGGGACCCCACCAGACGATGGAGCGGGCCAGGGCGCGCCCGAGCGGCAGATGGCTGGCGGTGTCCTCGACGCGGACCACCCGCACTCCGACCGCTCGCTGTCCGAGGGTGCTCCCCCAACCCGCGACGAGCACTCCGAAGTAGAGGGCGTCGAAGACGCAGCCGATCAGGGAGAGGGTCACCACTCCACCGGACGGGAGCACGTACGGCGGTGTCGCGAGGCCGTTCTGGTTGGCGTAGGTGACCTGGTTCACGTAGGTGCTGATGGTCGAGCCGAAGACGATGAAGAAGACGATCAGCGACGGCACACCGATGATGATGCCGTCGAGAATGTAGCCGCCGAAACGGCGCCAGAAGCCCGAGTACACCAACCCGGGACCCGGGCCCGGGGTGCCGTAGGGGCCAGGGTACGCGGGGTACCCCGGCGGCGGGGCGTAGTAGCCACCGGGGGACGGGGCATAGCCGCCCGGGTTCGGGGCGTAGCCGCCCGAGGGCGGCGCCGAGGGAGGCTGCCAGCTCATGGTATCCACCACCACCAAGGCCAATCCAACGGGGCCGCACGATACGCGCCGCGGGGAGCCCTTGTCAAGACACCTTTACACGGGATCGGGCCCCGCGGCCGCTTGCTCAGGACTCCCCGGGCGGCGTCCGCGGCAGGTTCGCAGCCAGCTCATCCCAGAGCCGGGTCAGCACCCGGATGCCGGAGCGGAACTGGCCGATGTCGAACTTCTCGTTGGGCGCGTGGATGCGGTCGTCGGGAAGGCCGAAACCGACCAGCACCGAGGGAAGCCCGAGCAGCCGGTCAAACATCTCGACGGGGTGGATCGATCCCCCGGCCCGCGTGCAGTACACCTCGGCGCCGAACACCTCCTTCATGGCACGCGACGCCGCCAGCACCCCGGGGTGGTCGACCGGCGTGAGCACCGGGCGGCTGCCGCCCCCCGGAGTGACCGTGACCCGCACGGCGTCCGGAGTCGCGGCCTCGATGGCCGCCCGCACCCGGTCCAGGATCACCTCCGGCTGCTGGCGTGGCACGAGCCGGCAGGTGATCTTGGCTCTCGCCCGAGCCGGGATGATCGTCTTCGAGCCGGGGCCCTGGTAGCCGCCCCAGACCCCGTTGATCTCCAGGGTGGGACGCACCGTCCGGCGCTCCGTGGTGGTGTATCCGTTCTCGCCGAAGGTGGCGGCAACACCCCCGGCCACCTCGCGGAAGGCGGCCTCGTCGAAGGGGGCGGCCGCGACCTGGGTCCGCTCCTCGCGGGTCAGCTCCACCACCTCGTCGTAGAAGCCCGGGACGGTCACCCGCCCGGTCCGCGGATCGCGCAGCGAGGCGAGAATCCGGGAGAGCGCCTCCAGAGGGTTGAGGACCGCGCCCCCGAACTCCCCCGAATGCAGGTCCAGGGCCGGGCCCGTGACCTCCACCTCGAGAGCGACCAGTCCCCGCAGCCCGACGCAGATCGAGGGCTGGCCGCGACCGTGCATCGCCGTGTCGGAGACGACACAGAGGTCGGCGCGCAGCCGGGTGGCCTCCGCCTCGATGAGCTCCTCGAAGTGGGCCGAGCCGATCTCCTCCTCCCCCTCCACGACCAGCTTGAGGTTGAGCGGGAGCTCGCCGCGGGTGCGCAGGTGGGCCTGTACCGCCTTGAGGTGCATCCACACGTGGCCCTTGTCGTCGGCGGCGCCGCGACAGCGCAGCTCCCCGCCCACGATGCGCGGCTCGAAGGGCGGCGACGTCCACTCCTCCAGGGGATCGACCGGCTGGATGTCGTGGTGCCCGTATATGAGGACGGTGGGCAGCCCCGGATCCACCATCCTCTCCGCGTAGACCGCCGGGTGCCCGGCCGTCTCGATCAGCTCCGCGGTGGCGAAGCCCGCATCCCGAGCCGCCCGGGCGAGCCGTTCGGCACTGCGCCGCACGTCGCCGGCATGGGCGGGGTCGGCCGAGATCGAGGGGATACGGCAGAATTCGACCAATTCATCGATGAAGCGCGCCTGGTGGGCGTCGCAGTAGGCGTCGAGATCCCGAGCGTTCATGACCGTGGATCGTAGCGCGCCGGACTGTCTCCTCTCTCGGCAAGCACAGCCGCCCTGAGTGGTGTAGCCTCTGCGCCGTCTGTCCCTCATCCCCACTCAACGTCGCAGCAGGAGGTTCGACCATGGCGGTTCAGGCACACGCCCCCGCGTCCGAGGGCCTACGCCCGCAGGGGCCGGCCCTGAACGAGAGCCCGCCCCGGGCTTTCAGCGCCGCTCCTCCAGCGCCGCCCGCCGTGGACGACCCCGTTGTCGAGTTGATCGGCCACCCGACCACCCTGCCCCGGGTCTCCTCGTGGACTGCAATCGAGGCCGCCGTCGAGTCGGCGGTCCTCCCCCACCAGCTCCACGAGATCGACCAGGTCGTCGAGCTGGCCCAGCTCGGAGAGCTGCTCGTCGAGAAGGACGCCCGGGTCGCCCTGCTGGAGCGGGGCCTTGCCGACTGGCGCGAGCGTGCCCGCCTCGAGATCGAGGCCCGCGCCGCCGCCGAGCGGCTCGCCTTTGAGCGCGAGCGCGACCTCATCGGGGTCATCCACCAGCAGATCTCCGCGATCGAGAGCGCCGAGGAGAGCACTCGCGAGGCCTTCGCGCAGGCCGACGAGTTGCGCGCCCGGCTCGACGAGCAGATGACCCTGACCGAGGACGCAGAGGCGAACACCCAGTCGGCGCTCGCCCGGATGCACGAGCTGCAGATGAGGATCGACGAGCTCGACGACCAGCTGCGTCAGCGGGCTCGACGCTGGTGGAGGCGCCGGGCCTTCTGAGGTCCGCCGGAGGCGCAGTCACCGGGATCGGCGCTGCGAGCCCCGACGAGCCGGACGCCGGGGCGGCTAAGGCTTCGATGACGGCTGTCTCCTGACGCGCGAGATGGTCGCGACGTTCGCGGGGTGGCCCCGGAAGCGGGCCGATCCCGGGCTCGTGACCCTGCTGCTCATCGTCAGACCGCTGCGCGGGCGCAAGCTGCGGCGGCACCGCAAGCAGAGCTGACCCCGGCACCGCTCAGGCCGGGTCATCCCGGGTCCCCCTGACCTCGAGCGCGGCGGTCGTGAGTCCGCCCGCACTCGGGTTAGCACCCGTCCCGGCATAGAATTAGGGAGCAACCGGGAATTGCCATTCCGGACACCCCGTCGACCAAGGAGCCGCAAACCATGACAATCGGCGCACTCACAGCAGACGGGCGGGGCCGCCTCCTCAACGATGGCAACCAGATCCCCCTGCTCGGCCTCGGGGTCTGGCAGATGAGCGACGGGCGAGAGTGCGAAGACGCCGTCCGCTGGGCGCTCGAGCTCGGTTACCGCCACATCGACACCGCCCAGGCCTACGGCAATGAGGAGAGCGTGGGGAAGGCACTGCTCGCGAGCGCCGTGCCCCGTGACGACATCTTCATCACCACCAAGTTCCTTCCGGGGAATCGGGATCCCGTCGCAGCCATGGAGCAGAGCCTGCGGCGACTTGGCGTCGACCACGTGGACCTGTACCTCATTCACTCGCCGCAGGGCGACGCCACCTGGGCGTGGCCGGGCATGGAGCGAGCACGCGAGCTCGGATATGCGCGCTCGGTGGGGATCTCCAACTTCAACGCCACCGAGCTGGACGAGGTGATCGGGGTCGGGACGATCGCTCCAGCTGTGAACCAGATCAACTTCAGCTCACTCCAGTACCGGAAGGCGCTGCTCGAGGCCTGCGAGAGACGTGGCGTCGTGCTCGAGGCGTACAGCCCGCTGGGAACGGGCCGGCACCTTGGCAACCAGACCGTCCGGCTGGTGGCGGATCGTGTGGAGCGAACTCCCGCACAGGTCCTGTTGCGGTGGTGCATCCAGCGCGATATCCCCGTCATCCCCAAGTCCACCCACCGCGACCGCATCGAGGAAAACGCCGACATCTTCAGCTTCCAGCTGTCCGACGAGGATATGCGGGCTCTGGACGCCCTCGACGAGACGGGCGGCACCGATCGCGCCGTCGAACACCCGTGGTGGTGAGGGGTACAGGGCGGCTATCCGCGTGACGGCAGTCCATGGGCTTCGTCGAGCCGCCACCATGTCTGGCGGATTCAAAGGGTCAGCGCACTGCCTCGGTGGGTGGCAAATGATTGCCGCAACCAGGAGGTGCCATGACGGGGTATCGGCGATTCACGGAGTCCGAGAAGGCTGAGATCTGGGATCGGATCGAGGCGGGTGAGAGCGTGCGGTCGGTCGCCGTCGCGTTCGGCCACTTTCCCAGCGCTGTGCGAGGCATGGTCCAGCGCAGCGGTGGGAGCCGCCCGAGGGCCCGGCGACGCCGCGAGCTGGCGCTGTCGGCCGCGGAGAGAGAAGAGATCTCCCGCGGCCTGGCAGCCAGGCAGTCCTCTCGAACCATCGCGGCAAAGCTAGGCCGGGCGCCGTCGACGGTGGCCCGCGAGGTCGGGCGGAACGGCGGCCGGTCCCTGTATAGAGCTGGTAGCGCTGAGCGCCGCGCCCAGCAACGCTGCCGGCGTCCGAGGCCGGGCAAGGCCGCGCTGGGCTGGCAGCTGCGAGCGGTGGTCGAGGCTAAGCTGGCCCTGAGGTAAGCGCCGGCCAGCGCCGCAACGTGATGGAGCCACCCGCGCACGTCCATCAGATCGGATGATCCTGGCCACCCTAAAGGCTGAGACGGTCACCGGACCCCGTTCGCCGGGGGGCCCTCAGCCCTGAGGCTGGGGTAGAGAGAAGCTCGGACTCCCCACATTCGCGCCGGCCTGGCCGGCCGAGGGACCCGCCTCGCACGGTCCAGCCTTCCGACGTCACAATCGCAGAATGCGATTTGGCCTCGATGTGGCCCAGCAGCGTCTGGAGTGGCCGGAGATCCTGGAGCGCGTGCGCCTCGCCGAGCACCTCGGCTTCGACGGCGTCTGGGGATTCGACCACTTCGAGCCGATGTATGGAGAGGGCCCAGGCAACTGCTTCGAGGGGATGACCACCCTCGCAGCCCTGGCCACGGCCACCTCCCGGGTGCGGCTTGGGTTGCTGGTCACGGGCGTGACCTATCGGCATCCGTCGGTGCTGACAGCAGAGGCCATCACCATCGACCACGCTTCCAACGGCAGACTTGACTTGGCCCTGGGCGCTGCGTGGTACGGCGACGAACACCGCGAGCTCGGGGTCCCCTTTCCACCGATCTCGGAACGGATCGATCGCCTCGAGGATACCGTCGAGATCTTCCGCCGCTTGACCACCGGTGAGCGAGTGTCATACGCGGGCCGCACCATCTCGCTCGCCGACGCCCAGATGCGACCGCTGCCCGTCCAGAGGCCGCATCCTCCAATCTGGATCGGGGCCTCCGGTGAAGCCCGGATGCTGCCGTTGGCCGGCCGGGTCGCCGACGCGTGGCACGGCCTCGGCGACGCGAGCGTGCTCCGCCGCAAGTGGGAGATCGTGGCCGAGGCGGCGCGGCGCGCCGGCCGTGACCCTAGCCGAATCACGCGCGCTGGCTCGGTCTCGATCAGCGGTGACCTCGAGGTGGCGCGGACGGAGGTTGAGGCGCAGCGTGACGCCGGCACGAGTTACCTGATATGCGGCTGGCCAAGCGAGGGAGCGGCGCGGGTGGAGGAATTCGCCCGAGCGATGGCAGTAGGCGAGTGAGGTTTCGACCTCAGCCCGTGCCGCCCGGCGGTGCCGCGGTCCAGGCATCAACGCTCGTGCGCCTATAGAGAGAAGGTCGGCCTGCCCAGCCCCACCAGCGTCGAGCTCCCGATCGGGCCATCCAGGAGGCGCGCGAAAGAGTTGCGCGCCGCCGTCCGCAACGCCGGCTTCGAATTCCCGCAGCGGCGGGTGACGGTCAACCTCGCTCCGCGACCAGTTGGCGCACCATCGGGGCCGACGTGGCGTACGTGTGGCCCGCCGCGTTCGCCGAGGACGCCCTGCTCAGTGACCCGGTGCCCGGTACTCGACGGTCTTATTGACAGCGGTGTCGACCTCTTCGGGCGCTACAGCGAATCAGCGATTCAGGACACTAGAAGGCATTTCCACAAGTCTTGACAGGACCTCAGTCGTAGACGGTGAGGATGTCCTCGGCGTCGTGCTCCAGGCTGTGCCGGAAAGGGAGTCGAACTCCCCTAGGTCACGGGCCGCCACCGACGCCCAGGCGGGTGAGCACCTCGGGCCACGGGGTCCCGGGCTGATGCGCGCACCTCGGGCAGAGGATCGCCATGTGGGGCCGATCACCCATTAGCCCAACGGACGCTGCGGGCGGATTGTCGATCTCTGTCAGATGGTCCATGCACAAGCCCATCCCGCAGACGGCGCACACAGCCACCGCTTCCCTTTCGGTGCCGGCCTTAGCCTCAAGGTAGCAATTCACCGCTATCCACCTCACCTACGGACCGTGGGCGACAACCGGTTGACACGGCCCAACTGGAACCCGAACGGCGCGAAGCGCTCAACCTTAGCACCCGCCCGCCACTCCTCTATGTGATCACTCAAGTAAAGCACTGGATGGTTGGCTTATCAAGGGCGGATGTGCCTAATGCGATGTGGGTCCATCGACCACGAACTGCACATTTCGCTATGCTCAAACCGATCAACGCAAGGGATACGCCATGGCTTAGGCTGGCCGCGCCTCGGCTGAGCCTACGGGGAGCGATGCACCTCTTCAGCCCACCCCACGAGTAGGGGCGAACGGCGCGGGAGCCATAAGGAAGTCGCAACGAATCTCGGAGGTGGAGGGGCCGCCATCGCTGATGGCGATGCCCTAGAGGTCTCCCAAGGTCCAGAAGACCCCCGAAGGCTACGGGATCCCCGTCCCCAAGCGTGGGGAGTTTGGCGCGAATCTAGACAAGCTACTCAAGGCTCCCCAGCCACCCGAGAGGGTCGCCGGGCGCGGGGTGCTGCCTCGCAACCGCCAGGGCAGGGCGGTTGAGCCCTCCGCTGGGGCGCGGGGGCTGCTTGTAACAAGATCCGTGTGAATTTGCTTAATTCGCCCCAGGCACGGCCCGTGGCGGAGCGAGAGGGATTCGAACCCTCGATACCAGTTGACCCCGTATACCGCATTTCCAGGCCCCCGAAAGGGGTGGCGCAGGGGGGTGCAGGGAGGCATTTTGAATTCGCTGGAGGGTGCGGCCAGGCGGCGTCGGCCAGGGTTGGGCGGCCCCGTTGGGACTCTATTGGGACTCAGAGGACCGAGTCGGAGCCCCCCGATCGCGGCGTTCACGCCAGCACCGGTTGGCCTATCACCCGGGGGCTGCCGCGGCGCCGATCAGCTTCTGCGGCGCCGATCAGCTTCTTAGGACAACCTCTCTTCATAGGCACTCGGTTGCTGTCCAACCGAAGTAAAGCATCGGTCACCGGCGTCTAACTAATCGCCGTCGTTGATCTGGAAGCCTTCGTTGAGAAGCTCCGCGAGGAGAGTCGGCGATGAGCGCCACCCCGGAGAGCCGCGAGCGAGTTCAGTCGGCCATCTTCCCTACACTCCCGTGGCAGGGTCGTTACCGTGCCGCCGCAACATCCGGTGGGTCGTTGCATTCAATGCACGTATCAGCATCATCGGTATTGTGAAGGCGTGAGGGACAGCTCATCCATGGATGCCGTTGCCCCCCTATCCGATCGCGCATCAACTGCCGCTCGGATGGATCCGCCCCGCCGCCACGTCCGCCTGCGCATTGCCTGCGCAATCCTCCCCGTGCTGTTGCTGGCCCTGACGCCGGCTGGGCCCCTCGGTATGACGGCCGCCGCCCAAGGTACCGTGACGACACTGTGGGGCATCGACACTACGGACAGCGTCCAGCAGGACAACGACCTCAGCAACACCCAGACCGTCCTCGGGGCTCTTCCTCAGTTCGTCGGCCGGTATCTCGTATGGGATACGGACCTGACGAGCGCGGAGGCGCAGTACATCCAGAACGCAGGAGCGTCGATCCTTCTGATCGACAGCCCCAACCAAAGCTTCACCTCCGCAACCAGCGACGCGCAGCAGGCGATCGCCAAGGCGCAGAGCCTTGGGGTGCCCGTGGGGACGGCCATCTTCCGCGACGTCGAAGCGGACTCTCCGATCACGACCAGCTACATCACCGGCTTCTACGACGCATTCCAGGGCAGTGAATACGTGGCCGGCTTCTACGAGAACCCGGGCAGTGGTCATCCGTTCGAACCGCAGTACTGCGACGCGGTCTCCCAGAACTCAGCCATCGCGACCATGCCGCTGTGGTCGAGCGAGCCCGAGCTGGAGTCGTCCACGCCGTATCAGTCGGCGGCTCCATCCTGGCCTCCGGAGACCCCGAGCTGCGCCAACACGACGGTGGCCTGGCAGTACCTGGAGAACGGGGTGAACACTAGCAGCTGGCCGGGCAACTCTCCGAACGTGGACGTCGATGAGTTTGATACCAGTTACGACGGTTTACTGTGGGACTATGCCGCCGGTGGCATCGACACCACGAACTGGAAGATGGGGATGATGTCGGGCACGAGCCCGAGCATCACGGCGCTTGCCGGTGGAGGCTACGAGGCGGCCTTCCAGGCCACCAACACCAACCTCTGGACGGCCGGAACGACTGGCACTACGGACTGGCAGATGGGGATGATGTCAGGCACCAGTCCGAGCATCATCGCGCTCGCCGGTGGCGGCTACGAGGTGGCCTTCCAGGCCAACACGAGTGACCTGTGGACAGTTGGAACGGACGGCGCCAAGGACTGGCAGATGGGAATGATGTCAGGCACCAGTCCGAGCATCATGGCGCTTGCCGGTGGCGGCTACGAGGTGGCCTTCCAGGCCAACACGAGTGACCTGTGGACGGCTGGAACGGACGGCGCCAGGGACTGGCAGATGGGAATGATGTCAGGCACCAGTCCGAGCATCACGGCGCTCGCCGGTGGCGGCTACGAGGTTGCCTTCGAGGACAACACCACCAACCTGTGGACAGTCGGAACGGGCGGCGCCAAGGACTGGCAGATGGGAATGATGTCAGGCACCAGTCCGAGCATCATGGCGCTTGCCGGTGGCGGCTACGAGGTTGCCTTCCAGGCCAACACGAGTGACCTGTGGACAGTCGGAACGGGCGGCACCATCGACTGGCAGATGGGGATGATGTCGGGCACCAGCCCTGGCATCACGGCGGTCGCCGGTGGAGGATACGAGGCAACTTTTCAGGACCACAGCTCCGACCTGTGGACCGTGGGGAGGGCTGGCAACACCAACTGGCAGACGGGGGTCCTGTCGAGCAGTAGCCCGAGCATCGCGTCCGTCAGCGGCGGAAGCTACGTGGCGGCCTTCCAGGCCACCACCACCGACCTCTCGACGGTCGGACTCGGCGGAGCCATCGACTGGCAGATGGGGATGATGTCGGGCACGAGCCCGAGCATCACGGCGTTCTCCGGTGGCGGCTACGAGGCCGCATTGCAGGCGAACACCACCGACCTATGGACGGTCGGAACGGCCGGCGTGACGGACTGGCAGATGGGGATGATGGCGGGCACCAGTCCGAGCATCACGGCGCTCTCCGGTGGCGGCTACGAGGCGGCCTTCCAGGCCAACACGAGTGATCTGTGGACAGTTGGAACGGCGGGCACCACGAACTGGCAGCTGGGGATGATGCCGGGCACCAGTCCGAGCATCACGGCGCTCTCCGGCGGCGGCTACGAGGTGGCCTT
>OCZT010002469.1_pt1 | contig 19109 bp, 17 predicted proteins | sample 1539031 | NCBI WGS metagenome assembly OCZT01 (sample SAMEA3539308, study PRJEB22396) | soil metagenome | biome: tundra; feature: field; material: soil | place: USA | collected 2010-05 | depth 0.15 m | reverse complement strand
CCGATCTGGATTCGCCCTATCTACCAAACCGGCGGGGTCAGCGACCCCGCCCTACATCAGACTGATTCCAGCAGCTTGTAGAGCCGGGCGACCATGGGGGTCGCGTCGTCCAGGAGGCCGGCGCTGATGAGCGCGTTGTCGAGGATCTGTTCGGCGACGAGTTTCGCCTTCTCCGGCGCGGCGGTGTGCGTTGCGAAGAGACGCTTCATCACAGCGGAGCGCGGGTTGATCTCGAGGTTCACGCGCAGCGGCGTGTCGGCGCCGTCCTTGTTCATGGCCTTCATCATGCGGCGCATGTGGGGGGACATGAACTTGTCGGCGTTGAGCGCGAGCGCGGGCGAATCCACGAGGCGGTCGCTGGCCTTCACCTCGGCGACGCGGTCGCCGAGCGTGGTCTTGAGCCAGGTGGTGAGGGTCTTGGTGTCGTCCTCGCTCAACGCGCCCTCGGGCTTCGGCAGGTCGGCGAGCTTCACGTCGGCGTGGTCGGCGGCGGTCAGCTTCTTGCCGTCAAATTCCCGGACATTGTTCATCACGTATCCATCGACGGCCTCGTAGCAGAAGAGCACCTCGAGATTGCGGGCCTTGAAGCCTTCCAGATAAGGGCCGCTCTCGATGGCGGCGCGGTTCGGGCCGATCAAATAATAGATTTCCTTCTGGTCGCTGCCCATGCGCGTGACGTAGTCGGCGAGGCTGGTGGTCTTGCCTTTTTCGGTCAGCGACGACTCGAAGCGGAGCAGTTTCACCAGGGCGTCCTTGTGCGTGAAGTCCATGGCGGCGCCCTCCTTCAGGAAGATGCCGAACTCCGCGTAGAACTCCGCATAGGCGTCGGGGCGGTTCTTGGCCTCGTCGTCGAGGAACTTGAGGAAGCGTTTCGTGATGACCTTGTTCAGTTTCTCGATCAGCGCCTTGTCCTGCATCGTCTCGCGCGAGATGTTGAGCGGGAGATCCTCGCTATCGACCACGCCCTTGAGGAAGCGCAGCCATTCGGGGAGGAGGGTCTTGGGCTTGGCGTCGATCAGGATCTTGCGGCAATAGAGCGCCACGCTCGCCTCGGTGCGCGCGAAGCCGAGCTTCTCGGTGTTTTCCTTCGGGACAAAAAGCAGGGCGTTGATGGCCAGCGGGGCATCGGCGGAGAAATGCAGGCGCAGGCGCGGTTCGTCGAAGGCGTGGGCCTGAAACTTGTAGAACTCGGTGTATTCCTCGTCCTTGATCTCGTTCTTCGAGCGCAGCCAGAGGGCCTGGACGGTGTTGACGCGCTTGCCGTTGAGGTTGATCGGAAAGGACACGAAGGCGCTGTAGCGCTCGAGGATTTCCTTGATCTTCCAGTCCTGGGAGAATTCCGCGCAGTCGTCCTTGAGCTCGATGACGATCTTGGTGCCGCGGCGCTGGCCCTCGCTCTCCTCGATCTCGTAGCTGCCGGCGCCGTCGCTGGTCCAGACATGGCCGGGCTCGGCGGCGCGCCAGGAGTGCGAATAGACCTTCACGTTCTTCGCGACCATGAACGCGGAGTAGAAGCCGACGCCAAACTGGCCGATGAGGCTGGTGTTCTTCGCCTCGCCCTCGCCGAGGGCCTTGAGGAAGGCCTTCGAGCCGGAGTGGGCAATGGTGCCGAGGTTCTCGACGAGCTCGGCGCGCGTCATGCCGAGGCCGAAATCCTGGAAAATGATGGTCTTCGCCTTGTCGTCGGTGGTGACGTTGATCTCGAGCTCGAGCTTGTCGTCGAAGATGTCCTGCTCGGTGATCCGGGTGTGGCGGAGCTTCTCGAGGGCGTCGGAGGCGTTGGAGACCAGCTCGCGGACGAAGATCTCCTTCTCCGTGTAGAGCGAATGGGTGACGATATCGAGGAGCTGCGCGATCTCGGCTTGGAACTCGAATTTCTGCGGCGTGGCGGTGGACATAAATTAAGAGTGATCAAGCTAAAGGGCACTTGAGCTGAAATCAAGTGGCCGTAAGGTGGCTTTTCGAAAGGTATCCACGTCTCCGATTACCACGATGAGCAAAAGCCATGGGCAGCGGACGGCCGGCAGGACTCTACGATGGATGAAATGGGTTTTGCTGGCCGGACCGAGCTGGCTGCTGACAAGTGGACACGCACAGACGCCACCGCCAGCATTGGAACACGGCGAAAAGGCCGGCATGCTTCTGACAGCCGGATCGGCGGTCGGTGATCCGGTGCCGGCCGGGCAAGTCGTCCTGATGGAGCGACTGCTGGAGATCCAGGCGCGCAAGGACGCGTTGGGCATTGCCGCGACCTATGCCCGGACAGGCGACCAACGGCTTCGTGGGGTGAAGGAACTGGGACGGCAATTGATGGAGGAGTTGGGCAAACCCGGCCCGGGTTTTGATTTTCAGGGAGTGGTCAGCCACAACCCGGTATTCTGGGAAGCGGAGCGTGGGCTGGCGCCCGCAGACGTGAGCATGCCGTATCTGGTCTCGATGCTGGCAATCCTGAGTCGTGATTATGTTACGGCAGCGAGAACCATCGCGCTGGCGCAAGCCACCTTGCCGCTGACCCCGACCGTCCGGCGCGGTTATGCGCGGCCCGAGGCGATGATGCTTTATCTGGACCAGCTTTTGCTTACCGGCGTTCCCTCGAGCACGCGGATGCAGACGCCGGAACAATGTGAGACCAGCATCGCACTTCTCAGGCAGCGAATAGCGAAATGGTCGAACCGGCCGGGATTGTTGCGGGCTCTGATTGAACTCGAGGTGCGTCGCGTGGAGTTGCTGACCTATGACGGAGAGAACCTGGAAATGCTGGACCAACGCATCAGCGAACGGCTCGGCTTAACCCCGGCGGACCTGGCTTTTGCCCGCAAGAATGATCCCATCCTGGCGTCAGGCTTCGATGCGACGGTGCGGCAATGGCTCAGCAAGGCCACCCTGGCGCAACAGTGGTCACGCTGGATTGAAAAGGGTGATCCCGCGGGCCTCGAGACGGTTGAAGCCTCGGTGACGGTTTATGCCGCCAACGATCGGCCGGATCTGGCTTGGCTTACCTGGCGCTGCGACATGGTCTTGAAAGGCATCGCCAATCCCGAGGAGCAACGCCGGTGGCATGCGTGGTGCGAGAAACTGTTGGATGCAAAGTCGACGGCATATGTCGAGGCAACCACGGCGGCCAACTCCCTCGCGGGTAAGGCCTCGATGCCGATCGAAAATGAGGGTTTTAGCGAAGCTTGGTCCGGCGACCAACGCGTCCATCCGTTGCTGGCAGTCAAAATCGAACGGCGGATCGCAATGGTTGACACCATGCTGTCGGTAATGGCGCCAGGCTCCAGTGGCGAGGGCAACTACCGAATGAAACGGGCGGAACTATTGGCCGAAATTGATGCGATCGAACCGGCCCGACGCGAGCTGCGGCGGCTCCGGCAGATTATCGGCGACTCAGAAACCATCATGGCTGCGCCCGGCGTGAAAGTGATGGAGTTCATCAAGGTCACGGAATCCCGGCTGCTCGACTCGGAGGATCATTATGCTGCGGCAGAAAAGATGTATCGGGAGTTGTTGCGGAACCCCCGGCTCAGTGGCCTGAAGATCAACTACCAGGCGCATCTCTTCATCGCCGGCAATGTCACCGATGCCCATGAGCAATTCCGAGCCTACGCCCTTGAAAACCCGACGGACACTTACCGGTCGATCATGGCGGACTTGACCGCCCGGCGCCTCGGTCAGCGCGAGACCGCGATCCTGGAGACCGCACGGCGGAACGTGTTGGCGGAGTCCTGGCCGGCGGACGACGTGAAGTTTCTACTGGGCGAGCTGAGCGAGGGAGACTTGCTGGAGAGCGCCCGTCACGGTACGGCATTTGAAATCGTCGATCACGAATGCGAGGCCTACTTCTGGCTGGGCGAAGTGGCACTCGCCGAGGGTCGCAAGGAGGACAGCATCAAGTGGCTGAGTCGCTGCATTGTCACGGGTTATCTGTCCAACGTTGAGTTCAAGATCGCGAAGGCGGAACTGGAGCGCCTGGCTCCGGAATCAAAGGAAAAACAGAAGAAATCCGGCCCGGAAAATTCCAATGGCGTGATAACGACCTAGCCTCGCAGCGCCGCGGCAAAAAGCCGCGCGCAACTCAGCCGCCGAGGTAGGTGGCCTTGAGCTGGGGGTCGGTGCGGAGCTGCTTGCTCTCGCCCTGCATCACGATGCGGCCGGTCTCGAGCACGTAGGCCTGACTGCTGACCTCGAGGGCGAGGTTGGCGTTCTGCTCGACGAGCAGGATGGTGATGCCCTGCTGCTGGTTGATCTCCACGATCTTTTCGAAAATTGTGCTGATGAGCCGCGGTGCGATGCCGAGCGAGGGCTCGTCCAGCATCAGGAATTTCGGGCTGCCCATCAACGCGCGGCCGATGGCGAGCATCTGCTGTTCGCCGCCCGAAAGCGTGCCGGCCATCTGGCGGATGCGCTCCTTCAGGCGGGGGAAAACGCTGAAGACATAGTCGCGGTTCCGGTCAATGAGCGCTTCGTCACTCTGCAGGTAGGCGCCCATCGCGAGGTTTTCCGCCACGGTGAGATTGGAGAAGATCATCCGCCCCTCGGGCACATGGCAGAGCCCGCGGGCGACGATCTTGTGCGCGGGCAACTTGGAAATATCCTCGCCGAGAAATTCGATGCGTCCCGTCTTCGGGCGCAGCAGGCCGGAGATGGTGCGGAGCGTGGTCGTCTTGCCGGCGCCGTTGCCGCCGATGAGCGTGACGATGGCGCCCTGCTTAATCGAAAAGGAGATGCCGCCGAGCGCGGAGATGGCGCCGTAACTGACGGAGAGGTCGGTGATGCTCAGCATCGTCGACGCTTTAAGCGGTAAGCTGTCAGCTTTAGGCTCGGAGGGTGAATTCATGCTGGTGCTGATGGCTTAACGCTTATCGCCTCATCAGTGATGCGAGAGGCTCGTCGTGTGATCCTCGCCGAGGTAGGCCTCGATGACCTTGGGATCGCCCTGGATGGCGGCGGGATCGCCCTCGGCGATCTTCACGCCATAATCGAGGACGGCGATGCGCTGGCAGACGCCCATGACGACCTTCATCGAGTGCTCGACGAGCAGGATGGAGAGGTTGAACTGCTTCTGAATCTGCTGGATCAGCCGCACGAGATCGACCTTCTCAGACGGGTTCATGCCCGCGGCGGGCTCGTCCAACAGGAGGAGCTTCGGCTTGGTCGCGAGGCAGCGGACGATCTCGAGCCGGCGCTGCTCGCCGTACGGCAGGCTCTTCGCGGGGGAGTCGCGGAAGCGCCGCAGATTGAAAATATCCAGCAACTCCTCGACGTTTTTGGTGATGGCGGCCTCGTCGTGGCGGAAGGCGCCGAGGCGGACGAGCGATTGCACCGGGCTGGTGGCCCGGTGGAGGTTGCAGGCGACGCGGACGTTATCGAAGACCGAGAGGCTGCCGAAGAGCCGGATGTTTTGAAACGTGCGGGCGATGCCGCGTTCGACGATTTCATTCACCGCGAGGCCGGCGAGGTCGCGGCCGCAAAACGTGACGGTGCCTTCGGTCGCCTGATAGACGCCGGTGATGACGTTGAAGACGGTGGTCTTGCCCGCGCCATTGGGGCCGATCAGCCCGCACAGCTCGCCCTCGCCGACGGTGAAATCCACGCCGTTGACGGCGGTGAGTCCGCCGAAGCGGAGGGTGACTTTGTCGAGCTGGAGGAGGGCGGCGGCCATCAGGTCCGGGCCTTTCCGAACTTGAAGTTGAACAGCCCCTGCGGCCGGGCGAGCATGAGCACGATGAGCAGGAAGGAATAGAGCACCATGCGATACTCGGCGATGGGCCGCAGCACCTCGGGCAGCAGCGTGAGCAGGATGGCGGCGAGGATGACGCCGACGGTGTTGCCCATGCCGCCGAGGATGACCATGACGACGATCTCGATCGACTTGGTGAAATCGAAGCCGGTGGGCGTGATCGTGAGCTTGAAGTGGCCGTAGAGGCCGCCCGCGATGCCGGCGAAAAACGCGCCGATCACGAACGCGACGATCTTGTAGCGCGTGGTGTTGAGCCCGACGGCCTCGGAAGCGACCTCGTCGTCATGCGTGGCGAGAAAGCCGCGGCCGTAGGTCGAGTTGACGAGGCAGGTCACGACAAAGATCGTGAGGGCGACGAAGGCGAGCACCCAGAAGATCGTGGTGTAGGCCGGGATGCCGTTCAGGCCGAGCGCGCCGCCGAGCGACTCCACGTTTTGAAAGGTGACGCGGATGATTTCGCCGAAGCCGAGGGTGACGAGCGCGAGGTAGTCGCCCTTGAGGCGCAGCGATGGCACGCCGACCAGGAGGCCGGCGAAGGCGGCGCTGAGGCCGCCGGCTAACAGCGCGACGAGGAAGAGCCCGCCCTCCTGCCACGCGGTGCCGCCCTCCTCGCCAAACAGCCGGGGAGCGAGAAACATCGACACCGCAGCGGACAGATACGCGCCGACCGACATGAACCCCGCATGACCCAGCGAGAACTGGCCCGTGTAGCCGTTCACGAGGTTGAGCGAGACGGCGAGAATGACGTTGATGCCGATGCCGGTGAAGACATCGAGGTAGTAGGGATTGATCCGGTCCGAATAGTGCTGGACGCCGAAGGCCACGAGGAGCGCGGCCAGGAGGACGAGGTGCGGTTTCGGAGGCATGGGCACCGGATTCAGACTTTTTCCACCGTGAATTTGCCGAGCAGACCGGCGGGACGGAAGAGCAGGATGATGATGAGGATGGCGAACGCGATGGCGTCCTTGTAGGTCGACCACTGGCTGCCGCTCACGAAGGTCTCGACCGTGCCCAGGATGAGGCCGCCCAGCGCGGCGCCGGGGATGTTGCCGATGCCGCCGAGGATGGCCGCGACGAAGGCCTTGAGCCCGGGCATCACGCCCATCAGCGGGTCGATCGACGGGTAATTGAGCGCGTAGAGGATGCCGCCGGCCCCGGCGAGCGCGGAGCCCAGGCCGAAGGTGAAGGAGATGACGACATCGTTGTTCACGCCCATGAGGACGGCGGCCTTGGGATTGAGCGAGACCGCGCGCATCGCGGTGCCAATCTTGGTCCGGTAAACGATGAGCTGGAGGACGACCATCAGGACGATCGAGACGGCGATGACAATCAGCTGGTTGCTGGAGACGATGACGCCGCCGACGGCAAAATTGCGGACCGGGAAGAGCGACGGGAAGTTGCGCGGGGCGGCCCCGAAAAAAACCTGGCCGGAATATTCGAGGAGCAGCGACACGCCGATGGCGGTGATGAGGACGTTGAGGGTGGGCGCACTGCGCAGCGGGCGGTAGGCCAGGCGCTCAATCGTCATGCCGAGGATCGCGCAGCCGAGCATGGCCGCACCCAGCACGCCGAGTCCGCCCCAGAGCGTGCCCTCGGGCACGAGCTTGCCCATGTAATAGCCGATAAAGGCGCCGACCATGAACACGTCGGAGTGCGCGAAGTTGATGAAGCGGAGCACGCCGTAAACCATCGTGTAGCCGAGCGCGATGAGCGCATAGATCGCCCCGAGGGAAAGGCCGTTCAGGAGCTGTTGGAGAAATTCGGACACGGCAAAGAGTTGAAAGAGGAAAGCTGAAAGGGGAAAGCATCAATCCTTCAGCGAGGCCGGGCCACTGGGCAGGCGCTGGTTGCGGGCAATCAATTGGTACAGTCTGTCATTCTGAGCGTAGCGAAGAATCCAGTGAGATTTCGCTGCGGCCTTCGACAGGATACAACTGGATTCTTCACTTCGTTCAGAATGACAATCCGTTGGCGATCATGTTACGGCGTGACCGCGCTGACGAATTGCGCGCGGCCATCCTGCACGGTGAGGATGATGGCGGGCTTCGAGGTGTTACGGTCGGCGTCGATCGTGGTGCGACCGGTGACGCCCGGAAAATCCTTGGTGGCGGCGAGCGCGTCGCGCACGCGGGAGCCCGCGGTGGAGCCGGCCCGCGTGATGGCGTCGGCGAGAAGCATCATCGCGTCATAACCGAGGGCGGCGACGGCGTCGGGCGTGGCGCCGTCGTAGCGGGCCCGGAATTTTTTGATGAACGCCCGCACCTCGGGCGCGGGCGACTCGGCAGAATAATGGGTGGAGTAATAGGTGCCTTCGACGGCCCGGCCGCCGAGCTCGATAAGCTGGGGCGCCTCCCAGCCGTCGCCGCCGAAAATGGGCTGGCTCAGGCCCAGGCCACGCGCCTGCTGGCAGATGAGGGCGGCCTCGGTATAGTAGCCGGTGGCGGCGATGGCGTCGGGCTGCAGGGCCCGGATCGCGGTGAGCTGGGCCCGGAAATCCTTGTCGCCCTCGGCGTATCTTTGCTCGGCGATAATCTCGCCGCCCGCCGCCGTGAAGCGCTCGCGGAAGACCCGCGACAGGCCCACGCTGTAGGGCGCCGACACCGAGGTGAGCAACGCCACGCGGCGGGCGTGCAAGGTGGTGCGGGCGAACTTCGCGAGCACGGCGCCCTGGAAGGGGTCAATGAAGCACGCGCGGAAAATGTAGGTGCCCATCGCGGTGACCTTGGGGTTGGTCGAGGAAATCGCGATCATCGGCACATGCGCGGCCTGGCAGATGGGCGCGGCCTCGAGGGAATTGGTGGAGGCGTTGCCGCCGAGGACGGCGACGACCCGGTCGCGGGCGATGAGTTTTTTCACAACCGTGGCCGACTCGCCGGACTTGGACTGAATGTCCTCGACCAGAAGCTCCACCGGCCGGCCGAGCACGCCGCCCTGGACGTTGAGCTCCTCGACGGCGAGGACGACCCCCTGGTGCGAAGCCTGGCCGAACGACGCCTCCTTGCCGGTGAGCGAGGCATACTGGCCGACCCGGATCGGCTCCGGCGCGGCGGCGAGCATAGGCGCGAGCGGCAGAAAAAACAACGCGCAGCGGATGAGGCTGCGCGTGAGGGAGGACCGAACTGGACGCATCACGGGGCGATGGACTCGACGAACTTGAACTGGCCGTCCTTGACCGTGATGACCACGGCGGACTTGGTGGCGTTGCGGTGCGAGTCGATGGTGGTGAGACCGGTGACGCCATCGTAGTTCTTGGTGGCGGCGATGGCCGCGCGGAGCTTGCTGTGCTCGGTGGTGCCCGCGCGCTTGATGGCGTCGGCCAGCACCATGGCGGAGTCATAGCCCAGCGCCGCCATGGCGTCGGGCGTCTCGTCGGCAAACCGGGCGCGGAATTTCCTCACGAAGCTCTGCACGCCCGGGGAACTGTTTTCTGGGGAGTAATGCGTGGAATAGAACGTGCCTTCCATGGCCTTGCCGCCGATCTCGATGAGCTGCGGGGCCTCCCAGCCGTCGCCGCCGAAGATCGGGTAGGACAGTTCGAGCTCGCGGGCCTGCTTGGAAATGAGCGCAGCCTCGGTGTAATAGCCGGGCACAAAGATGCCGTCCACGTGGGCGGCCTTGATGGCGGTGAGCTGGGCCTTGAAGTCCTTGTCGCCCTCGGAATATTTCTGCTCGATCGTGATTTCACCGCCGATGGCCGCGAAGGTTTCCTTGAAGTACTTGGCAAGGCCGACGCTGTACGGCGAGGAGACGGAGGTGAGGAGCGCGACCTTTTTCAGGTGGAGGCTGCTTTGGGCGAACTTCGCCATGGCGGTGCCCTGGAACGGATCGATGAAGCACACGCGGAAGATGTAGCTGCCCATCTCCGTCACGCGCGGATTCGTCGACGAAGGCGAGATCATGGGGATCTTGAAATTCTGGGCGATGGGCGCGGCCTCGAGGGAGCGGCCGGAGGCGACCTCGCCAAGGAGGGCGATGACCTCGTCGCGGGAGATGAGCTTCTTGACGATGGTGGCGGACTCGCCCTGCTTCGACTGGTTGTCTTCGGTGATCAGCTCGAACTGCCGGCCGAGCACGCCGCCCGCGGCGTTGAGCTCCTCGATGGCGAGGAGGGTGCCCTTGTGCGAGGACTGGCCGAAGGCGGCCTCCTTGCCGGTGAGCGAGGCGAACTCGCCGACCTTGATGGAATTCTGCGCGAAGGCGGTGCGGGTGAAGGCGACGGCGAGCGCCGCAAGCAGCAAAGGACGGAAGGCTTTGATCATAGAGGGAGCGAGGGAAGGATGGGGCGGGAAGAGAAAGGGAGGCGGAGGGAGTTTTCAACCAAACTGTTGGGCGGGTCAGCAGCCGGCGTGCCGGCTGCGCCACGGATCATTCCACCACCGACCGCAATCCTAAGGCATTTTTAACCACGGATTGTCTGATGTCGCTCCGCTCGGTACACGGAAGTGCACGGATGCGCAAATTCGACCCTCAGACACCGGATTGTTTTTACCGGAGGAAACGGAGCAAACGGAGAGCGAACCAGGGCAGATTGAACCGACCCACAAAAGTCCCATGCATTGAATCCGTGTCGATCGGTGTAATCCGTGGTTAAAGAATTCCGGGCGTGGGTTTGAGCGGGGGCGGTCCCGTTGCGAGAGGTGAGGTTTGGGTTTTGCTTTCGCGCGGGCCCGGGGTTTGATCGGCGGGGTTGAACACTTACGACCGGCATCTGTTGCGCGAATGGCTGGCGATCCTCGGGCTCGTGCTCGCCGCGACCATCGGCCTGATGCTCGTGCAGGTCCTGTATGATGACTTCCGGACGCTGCGCGACCTCGGGGCCCGCGGGCTGGACATGTGGATGTATATTTTTGTGACCATGCCGAGCTTCCTCGCCGTCGTGCTGCCGCTGGCCCTGCTCCTTTCGCTGCTGTTCGTGCTGGGCAAGCTGCACCGGGCCAACGAATTCACCGCCCTGCGCGCCGCGGGGGTGAGCCTGTGGCGCGTCACGGCGCCGGTGTGGTTCGTGGGCGTGCTCGCCTGCGGGCTGGCGTGGTGGCTCAACTCGACGGTGGTCCCCTGGTCGGTGGAGGAATCGCGCGCGCTGCGGGACAGCCTGGATTTTCGCAAGCAGGCGAACTCGCTCAAGGCGGACTGGGTGGGAGTGCAGGAAAGCGTGGCCTTTGACAACCAGCGGGCGCGCCGGATGTGGTTTTTCAACCGTTACAGCAAATTCCTCGGCCGCGCCTACGGGGCCACGGTCTCGGAACTCGACGCGCACCGGCGCGAACAGACCCGGCTCGTGGCGGCCGAGGCCTGGTACGACGCGCGGCGCGGCGGCTGGGTGTTCAAGGACGGGCGGGAACTGACCTTCAATGCCGACACGGGGGAACAGCTGGGCACCGCGCCCTTTGCCGAGAAGGTCATGACCCGGTATCACGAGGATCCGAAATTGATGCTCCTCATCGACCGCCGGCCGGTCGACCTGTCCTTTCCGGAGCTGCGGCAATTGATCGATTACTACGAATTCGAGAACAGTCCGAAAATCACGCCGTATGCCGTGCGCTATTTCAGCCTGATTGCGGCCACCCTGGGGCCGCTGATTGTCATCGCCATCGCGATTCCGTTCGCCGTTTCCGGCGTGCGCACCAATCCCGCGGTGGGGGTGTCGAAGTCGTTCGGCTTGTTTTTTCTCTACTACATCCTGGCGGGTCTCGCCTCGTCGCTGGCGACGAAGCACTTCATCGACCCGGTGCTGGCCGCGTGGCTGCCGAATATCGGCATGATCGCCCTGGCGGGATGGCTCTTCGCCCGGCTGCGCTGAGAGAGGGACGCGTTGGCCAGTGTCCGGGATGACGAGGTTTTGGTAGGTCGGGGTTTATCCCCGATATGTTGCGGTTTTCGTCGGGCGTAAAGCCCGACCTACATCCAACCGACGCATCATCCGCCCCACGCTCAGCCCACGAGGCGCCGCCACACGGCGTTGCTGGGCCACAGCATGATGGTCCACACCACGATGCAGTTGATGTAATTGAGAAAGACCGCGGCGCTGGCCATGTCCTTGATGCGCTTGGCGAGCGGGTGCCGCTCGGGGCGCAGGTAGTCGATGACCCACTCGATGGCCGAATTGAGCAGCTCGACAATGAGGATGAGGATGAGCGAGGCGATCATCAGCGCGGTCGAGACGGCATTGACCGGCATAAAAATGGCGAACGGCACGAGCAGGACGGCGAAGATGAGATCTTCGCGAAACGAGGGCTCGTGCTGCACGGCCGCGAAAAACCCGTCGATGGAATAGCGCACCGACGAGATGAAATTGCGAAAGCTGCGCTGCTTCGGTTCGGCCGGTTCAAGGGGCGGGGTCACGGGGCGGCACGCTAGCCGGCGCCCCGGCGCGGCGGAAGCGTATATTTTCTCGCGAAAAATCAGGCGGCGGCCGAGGGCAGGCGGTTGCGCCGGCCGGGACGTTTCTGGCCAATGAAGCCGCAGGCGAACTCGATGACTTCCTCCCGGGACCCGACAAACTCCAGCACGCGGGCGAGGAAGCGGCGTTTGGTCGGCGTGTCGATGTTCATGATGGCCCAGAACTGGGTGCCGTCGATTTGCCGGGCCTGGTTGTGCCGGCACTCGGCGAGGATCTCCTCCGGATGCAGGCTCAAGTAACGGCGCCCGCCCGGCAGACTACGGATGAATTCGCCGAAGTCCGCTGGGTGCCGCACCGCGACCCAGCCCAGGAGGGCGAGGTAGCGGTCCGCGTCGGTGAACTTGGAGCGAAACTCCACGCTGAGGATGAAGGCCGCCAGCGGCTCCGCGGCCACAGGCGAACCGGTGGGCACGTTCGGGAGCGAGGACAGGACCTCATCCGGAGTGCGGTGAAATCCGGTCGCGAGCTTTTGCAGCGATTCGTAAACCTCATCGCTCACCTCGATGGTTTTCACGGCCGGAATTTGAACCGGTTTCCCCGGTTCAATAAAGCGGATTGCAACGAATCACCAGCAAAGCCGGCTCAAGTCCCGGGATTTGGCGGCGAAACGCCGGGGGCGGGCTTAACCAGTTGGAGGGTGAGGACCTTGGTTTCTGTCCGGCCCGCGGACCGCAGCGTGATGGTCACGGGCAAGGTGTAGGTGTCCACGCCGAGCAGTGATTCCATGGGATCCGGCTCCTCCGACTGTCCCGGCATGATCGTGAGCTTGTCCGGGCGGACGGCAAAATCGCCGAGCTCGGAATTCAGATCGCGCACCTCCACCTCCGCGGAGATCGCGGTGGTGTTTTCGAGGCGCAATCGCAGCACGGCCGGCGGCATCGCGCTCGCGTGCATGGATCCCGTGGCGCCGCCGCTGCCACCGTAGGAGGAATCATCGGACTGACGCATACCGCGCCCCGCGCCGCCGCGGCCGCCGCCATGTCGTCCGCCACCGCCACCTTGCCGGCCACCGCCCTTGTCGGATTCATCGCCCGGCTCGCCGCTCGCACCGCTGTCGCTCCCGAGGGTGAGGTGCGCGATGATGGCGCCGTCAAAAAATGCCTCATTCGCCGCCATCGGCGGCACGGAGTGACGGGCCTCTTCCATCATGGCATGCCGGTCCGGGCGAGACTCGCAGGCGGCAATGAGAAGGGTGGCGGCGGCACACAAGGAGGCGCGGAGGGGCAGGCGGGGGGGCTTCATGTCCCTGCCTCAGACGTGCGAAACCCACCGGGGGTTTCATCGATCATGCTCGCCCGCTCTCTTGGCGAGACGGGAGGCAGGCGGCACCGTCCGCTCAATGCGCCGGCGCGGGCGGGGACGGCGGGGCGGGGGCGGGAGTCTTGGGACGAAGCGTGAGGACTTTGGTCTCGGTCTTGCCGCCTTCCCGCAAGGTGACTGTCACCGGCAGCGCATACGTGTCCAAGCCGAGCAGCGATTCCATCGGGTCCGGCTCAACGGACTGGCCGGGAGCGAGGGTGATCGTGTCGGGACGAACCGCAAAGTTGCCGAGTGCAGAATTCATCTGGCGCACTTCCACGACGACCGTGGCCAGGCTCTTGTTTTCGAGGCGCAACCGCAACACGGCCCCTGGCATCTCGCTTTCACTGCGGTGCACCTTCTGACCTTCGTCGGCGGTGACGCCGCCCAGGCCCCGGTTCCCCCCATATTCGCCACGCATCCCGCTCTTGCTCTCGTGTTCACCGCCTCCGCCCTGGGAGCCACCGGCGAAATTGTCGCCGGTTGAACTGCCGAAGCCCGTGGCGATCCCGTGCAATCCGCTGTCGCCGTCGCCGCGGGAATTATCGTCCGAACCGAAGTTGTCGTCGCCGGTGCCGCCCACGGTGAGACGAGCGACCACGGCCCCGTCAAAGAAGACATCTCTGGCCGTCATCAGGGGAACGGAGTGGCGGGCTTCCTCCTTCATGGCGCGGACATCCGGATGGGTCTCGCAGCCGGCAAAGAGCAGCAGGGTGAGGGCCGACAGGGCAGCCCGTTGGGGCAGGCGGGGTGAATTCATGCGAGGGATTCTGACGGGTGGTGGGGGCAAAGGTTTCATCAAAGGCGCGCGCAGAGCGCGGAGGTTCAGCTCCAGCAAAAATTAAAACTGATGCTAATGCGCTCGGGGGCGGTGCGATTGGCGGCGACCTCATGGCGCAGCCAGCTCTCAAACAGGATGACCTGACCGGCTTGGGCGGGGAGGGTGACATGGGTGCGGTGGGCCGGCCGGGCGGTCGCGAGCTTGGGCGGGGCGGCCATGAACTTGCCCAGGCGCGGATCCTCGAATTTCAAGCCGGGGCAACCGGGCGGCGTCGCCACATAATAGGTGCCGCTGATGAACGAGAGCGGGTGCAGGTGCAGCGAGTGGGCCGCGGTGGGCGGCATGATGTTTACCCAGCAATCGGACATTCGCACGGTGCGGCCGCGCAGATCCATCTCGAGCGTCCGGGCAAAAGCCCGCACATGGCGCAGCAGCTTTTTCTCGAGCGCGGTGAACGTGCTCGAGAAGCGGTGGAGCTCATTCATCGACGCGTAGCTCGTGTAGCCGCCCGGGTAATTCCTGGCGGACCAGCGCCGGCCGGCGGCATCGAACTCGCGCAGGCGCCGGCACTCGTCGGCCAGCTCCGCGTTGAAACGCGCGAGCCCGCTGGGCTGCAACAGTTCGCGGTAGATGAAGGTGGGAAACCAGGAACGGACGGGCATGACAGGGAAGGGCGGTGGATGAGGAGCCAGTCTCGCCGGCGGCCGCGGCGCAGCAACGGTGAAAGTTCGCGCGGATTTTTGCTTCGCCCCGGCCGGCCCGGCGGACTACGCGTGTCCGCGATGATGAAAAAATGCCTGATGCTCTGGCTGCTGGCCGCCGGTGGGGGGATGGCGGCGGAGGCGCGGACCCTGCTGGTCGAGGTGGAGGGGGTGCCGGCCAAGGACCAGCTCAAAGGCGGCCGTTTCGATTACAGCGACTACGACCGCGTCGGGCTGCTCAGTCTCGTGCGCAACACCGCGATGATGCTGGCCACGCCGGCGGAACTCGCGGCGCTGCAGCGCGACGGCTTTCACGCCACGCTCGTGATGGAGAGCCCGGATGCCTTGACCCTCTACAAGCGCGGCCTCTACGGCCCGACGCTGACGCTGCCGGCCATCTATCACAGCTACGACCAGATCGTGGCGCGGGCGGACGAATTGGCGCGGGCCCACCCCGAACGCATCGCGCGCGTGCAGATTGGCGAGACGACCCAATACCACCGGCCGATCTACGCCTACCGCGTCTCGAGCGACGCCCGTCAGTCGCAGGACAAACCGGGCGTGCTGTTCGATGCCTGCCATCACTCCGACGAGGTGATGGGCGCGGAGATCGTATTCACGCTCCTGCAGAAGCTCGTGCTCGACTATGGGCGCGATCCCGAGATCACCGCCTGGGTGGACCGCGACGAAATTTACCTCGTGCCCGTCGTCAACGTCGACGGCCACGACATCGTCACTTCCGGCCGCGATCCGCGCTGGCGAAAAAACGCGCGGGATGTGAATGGCGATGGCGTCACGGGGGTTTTCCCCGAGGGGGTGGACATCAATCGCGGTTACGATTTCAACTGGGCGATGGGCGGCAGCGACCAGGTCAGCAGCGACCGTTATCGCGGGGAGCAGCCTTTTTCCGAGGCCGAAAACCGCGCGATGCGCCGGCTCCTGGAGTTGAAGTCGTTCGTGCTCTCGATCTCGTATCACAGCCAGGGGGAAGTGATTTATTATCCCTGGTCATGGGGCGGCCTGCTCGCGCCCGACGATGCGCTCATTCGCGAGATCGCCGGTGAAATCGCCGGGCGCATCGCCACGATGGCAGGCGGCGCCACCTACGCGATCTCGCCCGGCGGGGCGTCGAGCCAAAGCTACGCGTGGCTTTACGGGCGCAAAGGCGATTTTGATTTCCTCATTGAGACCGGCAAGGGCACGCACCTGTTCGCGCCGGAGGAGGTTCCGGGCATCATCGCGGCGAACTTGGAGGGCGTGCGGGCGCTCATGGCGCGGGCGCGCGGGCCGGGACTGGCCGTGCATGTGACCGACGCCGTAACTGGGCAGGCGCTGGCGGCGGAAGTCTGGCTGCCGCGGATTGAGAACAACCTGGTGGACCGGCGCTCGACCGAGGCGGCGTTCGGCCATTACTGGCGACTGCTGCTTCCGGGGCGTTACGACCTGATTATTTCCCGGGCCGGCTACCAGACCGCCGTGCTGCACGACGTGGCGGTGGTCGGGGGAGACTGGACCCCGCTCGAGGTGTCACTCCAGCCCGAGGCGGCGGCGGGCCCGGGCAAGTGAGCTATTTGCCCAGGACCTTCAGGCCGACGACGCCCGTGACAATGAGCGCGAGGCAGACGAGGCGGAGGGCGGAGGCGCTTTCGTGGAACAGGATAATGCCGAGGAGGGCGGTGCCGGCGGCTCCGATGCCGGTCCACACGGCGTAGGCGGTGCCGATGGGGAGTCCGCGGGCGGCGAGCGCGAGCAGAAACATGCTGGCGGCCATCGCGGTACCGACGCCGACGGAAGGCCAGAGCCGGGTAAAGCCCTCGGTGTATTTCAGGCCGACCGCCCAGACAATCTCGAGACCGGCGGCGATGAACAGGAAGGTCCAGGGCATGGCAACGCCTGGGCTTGGCTCACGCTGGCCGCAGCGTGGTCGTGATCGTCGCCTGCCGGACCTCGCCCGCGCAGCGCAGCGCGACGCGGGTGGGGTGGGGCGGCTGGTTGAGCGTGTCGGTGCTGATTTCCAGCCCCGCGCCCTCGACGCCGACCTCCACCGCGAGCGTGGCCGGCCCATCGGTGATACGCACCATGGATCCGTTGATGGCGACCTTGCCCAGCGTGATGAGCGCGGACTCGAAGGCCGCCGGGGCGGAAAACTCCACGCGGTCGATGAGCGTGACGGAGCCGGCACCGCGCCGGTCGAAGATGAATTCGCGCTCCAACTTGCGCAGCGCGGGCACGTCATAGGCGGTGCGCAAGTCGAGCACCATGCGGTCGGTGTCGGCGGAAAACTCCTTCGTGATCACGCGCGCGCGCCACTCCGGGCCGGCTTCCTGCAGGCGCCCGGCGACGCGCGGCACGGGATGGCCATAGGAGTTGAGCAGCTGGCTCTCGTAGCGCTTGTCGCTGAACGTGCGGAAACTGTACACCTCGGCCCCGGGGTCGAGGATCAGCGTGCGGCCGTCGAGGACGACGGTGAACGTGCCGAGGTCGTTGTGATTGTGATTCACGCCATTGTGGCCGCCGATGAGCGTGGCGGAGAGCCGGCGCGACGTGGCCGGACCCGGCCGGCAGACCAGCAGGGCCGAGTTTTCGAACCAGGTGCAGAGTTCGGGGGCGAGGGCCGGCTGCCGCGGTTGGCGCGGGTCGTGTGTGCGAAACATCCAGAGCAGCGGCTCGTCCGCGAATTGCAGGTTCATGCCGGCGAAAGCATCGGTGCCGGACGCCGCCGCGGTGGTGGCGTGCTCGATGGTGCCCTTGCGGTTGTCGAGCCAGAGTCGCGCCCACGTCAGCGGCTTGGGGTCGAGCGCGCAATCGGCGAAACTCGGGAAAACCCCCGGCTGAAGTTCGACGCGCTCGGGGAAGCGCGCGACGCGGCGCATCTTAGGCTCGTCGAGCAGGTCAATGGCGTTGCCCGTGCCGAACCGGAGCAATTCGGAGAGCGAGATGTAGTGCATGAAGCCGTAGCTCCAGTAACCGACGCCCTCGGTGCAGACGCCGTCATCGGCGAAGCCATCGCGAAAATTCCGGACGAGCGCCTCGGCAAACGCCAGCCACCATGCGCGGTCCGCGGCGGAGGGCAGGAGGGCGGCGGCGGTGTGCGCGCAGCAGGAGAGGCACACGGCGTTCCAGTTATGTTTGACGTTGATCCACCAGTAAATGTCGCGACCGGCCTCGATCCGGCGGCGCATCGGCTGCAGGACGCGGCGGTCCACTTCGCGGCGGATGAGCGCGCGCACGTCCGCCGGCAGCCGCGGTCCGAGGACGTAGTCGGTCAGCGCCAGGTTTTCCGCGAAGTGCACGACGCCGAGGTCGGGCTCGACGGTCTTCAGGTCGTAGTTGAGTTTCTTGAGGTCGTTGCCCGGATGGATCCACGTGCGCACTGCAGCGAGCCGTCGGAGATCATCGCCGATCACCTTGATAAATTCGCCCTGATCGAAGATCGCCTCGGCGAGCAGGAATGCCACCTGGCGTTTCCGGGCGAGCGGCAGGACCGTGTTGATGTGCGTCACATCCTCGCGCGCCAGGCAGTCGAGATAGGCGGCATCGGTGTAATCGGGGAAGGGCGCGGCGGCCAGTTCACGCGCGGCCGCGAGCACCTGCCGGCCAAACGGATCCTCCTGCCAGCGCGCCCACGCCGCGCGGTCGGTGACCACGGGTGCCAGGGCGAAGGGCTCCTTGGGCAGCAACGCCTGGAGGGCGCGCCGCCGGTCGGAGGAGGGGACGTAGGTTTCGCCTGCGGGCAGGTCGAAGTTGAAATCTTGGAGACCCATGGCGCGACGAATATCACGGCGCGCTCCGGGCTTGGCAAGCGGCGGCACGAACGATGACACTCCTCCCGCCGGTGCCGGCGTGAACGCGTTTTCCTGGAGCGCCGCCACGCCGCTGCCGGCTACCCGTGAGTTTTCCGCCGGTCATCCTTCTACCCGCAGATTGCAGCTTTGTGCCTTTTCGGACATGGGTGGGGACACCCATGCTACGTGGCACGGACGTCCCGTCCGTGAGTTTGCTTCCAGCGTTGCGGGCCGCCGGCACTTTACTTTTCCCGCGTATCCGACGCTGTGGACTCGCGTGCGTGCTGGCGCTGGGCGCGGCGGGTTTTTGCCGGGCCGGCCCGGCCGCCGACGAGGGCTGGCAGGACCTCGCGGGTTATCTGTTTCGGGATGCCCATGACGCGTTCACGCGCGAGGCGCCCGG
>OCZT010002468.1_pt1 | contig 19115 bp, 18 predicted proteins | sample 1539031 | NCBI WGS metagenome assembly OCZT01 (sample SAMEA3539308, study PRJEB22396) | soil metagenome | biome: tundra; feature: field; material: soil | place: USA | collected 2010-05 | depth 0.15 m | reverse complement strand
AGAATGCGTGTCCGATTCCAGAGGTCGCCCCCGTGACCAGTGCGGTTCTCATGACCGGCACTCTATGCCGCGCTGCTCAGTTCCCTCTCCTAAGATCATGAACGTGCGCATTGCAACCTGGAACGTCAACTCCATCCGCTCCCGGGTCGACCGGGTCGAGACGTGGCTTGAACGCAGCGACTGCGACGTCCTGGCGATCCAGGAGACCAAGGCCAACGAGTCGCAGTTCCCGATGTTGAGGCTGAACGCCCTCGGCTACGAAGTGGCCCACGTCGGGCTGAACCAGTGGAACGGCGTCGCGATCCTCTCGCGGGTCGGCTTGACCGACGTGGAGGTCGGCTTCCCGGACATGCCCTCATTTGGCGACCCGCCGGCTGCCGAGGCCCGCGCCATCGGTGCCACCTGCGGCGGGGTCCGAATCTGGTCGCTGTACGTGCCCAACGGACGAGCGCTGGGCGACCCTCATCTCGCCTACAAGCTGGACTGGCTTGAGCGCCTGCGTCTGGCCGCCAGCGGCTGGCTGCGGGCGGATCCGGGCGCCCAGATCGCCCTGATGGGTGACTGGAACATCGCCCCGCGGGACGAGGACGTCTGGGACATGGCTGAGTTTGCCGGCAGCACCCACGTCTCGGCGCCGGAGCGTGCGGCGTTCCAGGCGATCGTCGATGCAGGCTTCAGTGACGTGGCCCGGGCCCACACTCCGGGCCCCGGTGTCTACACGTACTGGGACTACCAGCAGCTGAGCTTCCCCAAGCGTCACGGGATGCGGATCGACTTCGTGCTGGGCTCCCCAGCCCTGAGTTCCAGGGTGGGAGGCGCGTCCATAGATCGCGAAGAACGCAAGGGCAAAGGCGCCAGCGACCATGCGCCTGTCATCGTCGACCTCGGCGATGCCTGAGACTGTTAGGCGAAGTTGTCCGACCAGATCTCTGTTTCCTAACGAAGGGCCCTCCACACCGTGAGCACGACCTCTAGCGTGACCCCGCACGACCTGGCCGACGCCCTCACCGCGCTGCGCGACAGGCCTCCGCTGGTCCAGTGCCTGACCAACACCGTCGCAGCCGGGTGGACTGCCAATGTCCTGCTGGCCGTCGGCGCAGCACCGGCAATGATCGACAACCCCCGCGAGGCCCGCGAGTTCGCCGCCATCGCGGGCGGCGTACTGGTCAACCTCGGCACGCCGTATGACGACACCGCCCGAGCAATGCACCTGGCCATCGCCGGTGCCAACCGGTCGGGAACCCCATGGGTGCTCGACCCTGTCGCCGCGGGAGCGCTGGGGTGGCGGACCAGCGTGGCGCATCAGCTGCTCCGTGAAGGACGACCAGCCATCATTCGCGGCAACGCCTCAGAGATACTGGCGCTGGCCGGTGGCTTGGGCGGCCGGGGAGTCGAGTCTGTCGACTCGCCCGAGGCAGCCCTAACGGTCGCCAAAGACCTGTCGAACCGGCAACAGACGGTCACCGCTGTGAGCGGTCCGACCGACCACATCACCGACGGCAGCCGCGTCGTCCGCCTCTCCAACGGTCATCCGTGGCTTACCCAGGTGACCGGAGTCGGTTGTGCCCTCGGCGCGCTGATGGCCGCGTTCGCGGCGGTGGTCCCTGATGCAGTGCTGGCAGCCGCGGCGGCAACCGCGACGTTGACAGTGGCCGCCGACTCAGCAGCCAAGGAGACCCGCGGGCCAGGCAGCTTTGCCGTCGCCCTCCTTGACGAGCTGTCACTGCTGCAACCGGCGGACTTGGCCGAACGGGTAAGGATCAGCTGAGATGGGTCGGCGACCGCCGCTGGATCTGTCGCTCTACCTGGTGACCGACCCAGTGATGTGCCACGAGTTCGGTCTGGCTGAAACGGTTTCAGCAGCGATCGGAGCAGGAGTGAGCGTGGTACAGCTGCGAGACGTCGACGCCACCGACGACGAGCTGGTGGGTCTAGGCCGTGAGGTCATGGCGGTGCTACGCGGCACCGGCGTGCCGCTGATCCTGGACGACCGCGTCCACCTGGTTGGCGCCATCGGTGCCCAAGGCGCGCATGTGGGACAGTCCGACCTCGGGGTCGAGCAGGCCCGCGCAGTACTTGGCCGCTCGCCATACCTGGGGCTGTCGGTGCAGACCATGGAACACGTCGTGGCCGCGGGAGAACATGCGCAGGGAGCCGTGGACTACCTCGGCGTGGGACCCGTCTGGGGGACGGCTACCAAGCTCGACGCAGCCGAGCCGGGAGGTGTGGAACGGCTTGCCCAGATCACGTCAGCGAGCCCGTGGCCGTGTGTGGCGATCGGTGGCATCAACCTTGAGCGCCTCCCGGGGGTCCGCCGGGCTGGAGCCGCCGGGGCAGCAGTGGTCAGTGCCATCTGTGGCCAGCCGGACGTGGCGGCGGCCACCCGCGAGCTGCGCGCCGCCTGGGACGAAGCATCCGAATGATCCGACCGCCCACCGCGCTGACCATCGCAGGCAGCGACCCTTCCGGTGGTGCTGGTATCCAGGCCGACCTCAAGACTTTCTCGGCGTTGGGCGCCTACGGCACGTCCGTGATCACGGCTCTGACCGCTCAGAACACCCAGGGCGTCGCCGGAGTGCACGTCGTGCCAACAGAGTTCGTCATCGCCCAGCTCGAGACGCTAGTAGCCGATGTCCGCCTGGACGCGATCAAGATCGGCATGCTTGCCAACGCTGAAATCGTCAGTGCCGTCGCGCAGTTCCTGCGGCGCCACCCCCATGAACATGTCGTCCTCGACCCGGTGATGGTCGCCACCAGCGGCGACCGGTTGCTCGCGGACGATGCGGTCCGGGCCATGCGTGACCTGATGCAGCTGGCCTCGCTCATCACGGCGAACGTCGCGGAGGCGGCAGCCCTGCTCGACACCCGGCCGGCCCGGACCGTGGCCGACCTGCGAGGCCAGGCAATAGCCCTGCGGGAAATGGGCGCTGCACGCGTACTCATCAAGGGTGGCCACCTCGACAACGGCCGTGAGGCAGTGGACCTTTTGCTGGAGGGCGGCGGCGAAACCTTGCTTCACGCACCATGGATCAACACGGTCAACACCCATGGCACCGGCTGCACGCTGTCCTCGGCACTGGCAGCCCTGCGTCCGCAGCGAGACTCCTGGCTTCAGGCGGCACTGGACGCCAAGAGCTGGCTCACTGCAGCGCTGGTCGCGGCGGACGGTCTCGAGATCGGCCACGGCCATGGACCCGTCCACCACTTTCATGAGATCTGGGACCACTGAGAGCCAAGGCGATGACGGCAGCGCTGAAGGCGGCGATCGCCCCGCCCAGGAACACCGTCTGCACCTGAACGACGCCTGCGGCAGAAAGGGCGCTCATGTTGCTCTGGTCCGGTAGCGCGGTGACCGCGGTGTAGTAGCGGTGCAGCCCGACAGCGGTCAGCAGTGCGAGCCCCACGACCATGCCGACCATGCGCGCGAGAACTACCAGCGAGCTGACGACACCGTGCGCATCGCCCGGCGCGCCGGCGAGCGCCGCAGCGTTCACCGGTGCGAGGGCGAGCCCGAGGCCAAGGCCCGCGAGCGCCAGGACCGGGGTCGCCGACCATGACTGAAGTGACCCGTATCCCCACCCCGACATAAGGACCAGCCCGGTCCCGGCCAGGGCGAGTCCGGTTGCGGCCACGACTGCCGGACCGAGCCGGCGCAGCAGCCAGCCCCCGAGGAAGGCACCAACCGGCACGGCGACCATGAACCTGACGAGCACCAACGCCGCAACGCTCTGAGATGCGGTCACCGTCAGCCGTGCGAGAACCGGAATGTCGACCACGATGGCCACAAGCGCGACCCCGACCAGGGTGCTGACCAGTAACGCGGGGACGATCCTGGAGCCACCCCGGGTCGCCATCAAGCCACGAGACACGAGCGGGTCGCGAGCGGTTTGGTGTCTCCAGAAATATGCCGCCACCGCCACGAGTCCTAGCGGCACCAGAGCCCAGCCCCATGGCCCGACCACCTCGCTGCCGGGGTTGGCCGAGGCGAAGGTCAGAACCAGCGAACCCAGCGCCACGGCGATACACAGGGCGCCGAGCAGGTCTACACGTCGCAGCAGGGCAACGCGAGACCCCGAGTCGACCGGCATGGCGCCAGACACTGCCAGAGTTGCCAGCAGCAGGAGGAGCGTGAGCACCCCCATGGGGGTGGCAAGGCGACCCGTCCCGGCAAAGGGGACGAACGGAATACCCAGGGTGACGTCGCTTGCCAGTGCCGTTGGCGCGATCAAGGTGAGCAGGCCGGCACCGAGTGTCAGCAGCCCGAGAACCGTTGGCAGCGGACGCAGGTGAGGGCGCGCCTCACGATCGGCGGTCAGCAGCAGGACGGCGCCAATCACGGTGCCGAGCACCACATTGAGCCAGAAGATCGCCCGCCAGTCGGCCACTGCGAGCACAGCCGCCCCCAGCAGAGGACCGAGAACGCTGCCGAGCTCTTGCACCGCTCCGACCACACCCAGCGGTGGCCCGCGACGGGCGGCAGGCCAAAGGTCGGCCACGAGCGCCAGTGTTGCCGGCACCAGCCCGCCGCCGCCGATGCCCTGCAGCACCCTGCCGAACACGAGCACCGGCAGCTCGACGGAGACCGCTGTGATGGCCGAACCGAGAACGAACAAAGACACGCAGAAGAATAGAATCCTCTGGCGCGGCACGAGATCCGAGATCCGGCCGATCAGAGGCAGGACCGCGATATATCCGAGCAGGAAGCCCGAGACGATCGGCGTAGCCCTCTGCAGCGCGTCGATTCCCAGACCCACCCCGGCCATCATGTCCGGCAGTGCCACGACCACGACGTAGGTGTCCGCCGAGGCGAGGGCGACCGCCACCGACGCGGTCGCCAGCTGCGCCCTAGGGCTTGCTGATCTCAACTGGGGCGCCGTACTTGTCCAGCGTGAGGGTGTAAGTCGAGGTCGCACCCTGGTAGAACGGCCCGGTCATGGTCACCGTTCGCAGCTCGCCGCCAGGGTCGGTGATGCCGTAGGTGACCTTGAAGGTCTTGGTGGCGTCGCCGACGTTGAGCAGCTTCGCCACGCTTGCACCTGGCAGCGTGCCGGTGATCGTTGACAGGACATCGGGGCCCACCCGGATCTTCGCGCCTTCGACCAGGTTGGTCGTGGCGGTCAGCAACGAGGTGATACCCGCCTGTGTGGCGAACAGCTGGGCTGGATCGGGCGCGTTGTACGTCTTCGGGTCGGCCCGGACGAACTGGGTGGTGAAAGGTAGCTTCACATAGAGCAGCTTGTCGACCGACACCACCTCGACCGTGGCCTCGAACCCGGCGATGCGCGCGTCCAGGGTGCCCTTGAACGCAGGGGCGTGGGTGCCCACCCCATCGGCGCCCAGGGCGCCGTTGACCGAATCCGGGATGCCGCTCGAGCGCAGGGTCACGTGCATGGACGTCGCAACGTCGACCTTGGCCTTAGCCGCCGCCAGCTGTTGGGCCGGTGTCTTGACCTGGGCGTTGTTCGAGCCTGCGCACGCAGCCAGCCCCGCCACCATCAGCAGGGCAAGGACCATCCCTCGAGTTCGCATGAGTCGCACGCTACCGGGCGAAGGGAAGCCGGCTCAGCGCAGGACCAGGGTGTCGCCGTCCGGGTCCCTGTCGATGACCGCGATGGCGCCGTCGCGAACCCCACCCTCGAGCAACGAACGCGCCAGGCGGTCGCCGATCTCGCGCTGCACCAGGCGCCGCAAGGGCCGTGCGCCGTAGGCAGGGTCGAAGCCCGTGATCGCCAGCCACTCCCGCGCCGCCGGGGTCACCTCGAGGCTGATCCGGCGGTCCTGGAGCCGTTTGGCCAACATGGTGACCTGCAGCTCTACGATGCGAGCCAGGTCCTCCGTGGACAGCGGGTCGAAGATGACCACATCGTCCAGGCGGTTCAGAAACTCCGGTTTGAACGTGCGGTGCACCGCGGCCATGACGGCGTCGTGCTTCGCGTCGGCAGTCATCGTCGGATCGATCAGGAAGTCCGAGCCGAGGTTCGAGGTCATGACCAGGATCACGTTGCGGAAGTCGACCGTTCGACCTTGCCCGTCGGTGAGGCGCCCGTCATCAAGGAGCTGGAGCAGGATGTCAAAGGTCTGCTCATGGGCCTTCTCCACCTCGTCGAGCAGCACAACAGAGTATGGACGGCGGCGCACCGCCTCGGTGAGCTGACCACCCTCCTCGTACCCGACGTACCCCGGAGGCGCACCGACCAGGCGGGCCACCGAGTGCCGCTCGGAGTACTCGGACATGTCGATGCGGACCATGGCGCGTTCATCGTCGAAGAGGAAGTCGGCCAGCGACTTGGCCAGCTCGGTCTTGCCGACACCGGTGGGGCCCAGGAACAGGAACGAGCCGGTGGGTCGATCGGGGTCGGCGATGCCGGCACGACTGCGGCGGACGGCATCCGAGACCGCCCGTACGGCACTGGCCTGACCGACCAGGCGCTGCCCGAGGAACTCCTCCATCCGCAGGAGCTTGTCCGTCTCGCCCTCAAGGAGCCGTCCAGCCGGGATGCCAGTCCAGGCACTGACGACGTCGGCGATGTCGTCAGGCCCGACCTCCTCCTTGACCATCGACGCTTGGCCGCCCGCCGTCGAGGACGTCGCTTCGACCGCCTGGGCCTGCGCCAGATCCTTTTCGAGAGAGGGGATCTGGCCGTACAGCAGCCGGGAAGCGCCCGCGAGGTCGCCGTCCCGCTGCAGTCGCTCGGCCTGCCCGCGCAACTCATCGATCTGGGCCTTGAGATCCCCGACCCGGTTGAGGCCGGCCTTCTCCTGGTCCCAGCGAGCCGTGAGTGCGGCCAGTTGCTCGGAGCGGTCGGCGAGGTCGCGCCGCAGCCGCTCGAGCCGTTCCCTGGACGCATCGTCGGACTCGTGCGCCAGCGCAAGCTCCTCCATCTTGAGCCGGTCAACGGAGCGCTGGAGCTCGTCGATCTCCACGGGCGAGGAGTCGATCTCCATCCTCAACCGGGAGGCGGCCTCGTCAATGAGGTCGATCGCCTTGTCGGGCAGCTGACGGCCGCTGATGAAACGGTCGGACAGCGACGCGGCGGCCACCAGCGCGCTGTCGGCAATGGTCACCTTGTGGTGAGCCTCGTAGCGCTCCTTGAGCCCCCGCAGGATGGCGATGGTGTCCTCGACGCTCGGCTCACCAACGAACACCTGCTGGAACCGGCGCTCGAGGGCGGCATCTTTCTCGATGTGCTTGCGGTACTCGTCCAGGGTCGTGGCCCCGACCATCCGCAGCTCGCCCCGGGCAAGCAATGGCTTGAGCATGTTGGCGGCATCCATCGAGCCCTCAGCCGCCCCTGCGCCGACTACCGTGTGCAGCTCGTCGATGAAGGTGATGACCTGGCCGCCGCTCGAGCGGATCTCCTCCAGCACCGCCTTGAGCCGCTCTTCGAACTCACCGCGATACTTCGCGCCGGCCACCATCGAGGCGAGGTCGAGGCTGACCAGGCGCTTGCCCTTCAAGGAGTCAGGGACGTCGTCGTTGACGATCCGTTGGGCGAGGCCCTCGACCACGGCCGTCTTGCCCACGCCGGGGTCACCGATCAGCACTGGGTTGTTCTTTGTACGTCGCGAAAGCACCTGCACGACGCGGCGGATCTCGGCGTCGCGGCCGATGACCGGGTCGAGGTCGCCCTCCCGGGCGGCCGCGGTCAGGTCTGTGCTGTATTTGGCCAGCGCGTCATAGGTGGCCTCGGGGTCTGCGGTGGTGACCTTGGCGCCGCCGCGCAGCGTGGGGATCTCACCGGCGATGGCCTCGCCGTCGATCCCGAAGTCACCGGTGCGGGCGAGCGCGAGCAGGAGGTGGTCGGTCGACACGAACCCGTCGCCCATCGACTCCATGATCTTGTGTGCCTGCTCGAGCACGGCCAAGCTCGCGCGGGACAGGCCCGGAGCGGTGACCGAGGGACCACTGACCTTGGGCGTGCGTGCGAGTATGCCGGTCGCCGCCGCCGCCGCTGCGGCCGCCGACGAGCCGGTGGCCTCGAGCAGCGGGCCCGTGGTGGTCTCGCTCTGACGGGTGAGCGCGAGCAGGAGGTGGGCCGGCTCGACATGAGGGTGGCCCGCCGCCGCGGCATCACGAACGGCTGCCGAGAGGGCTTCTTCAGCCTTGGTGGTCAGTTTCAGGTCCATGGGCCACAAGTATTCCGCTGAATCTCACGAATGCCAGCGCAGAGTCGGTGGTGATTCGCAGGCTCTCAGTCCCAAGACCAAAGCGCGAAGTCCTGCCCCGCTGATACCGGAGCTACGACCGCCGAGGCCGGCCCGCTACGAACCACGTGAGCACACCAAGAATGTTGGTGAAGACCAGGAGCACCACGTACACGGGCTTGGAGAACGTGCGGGCTTCCCATTCGTTGGTTCTGGCCAGATCGAACAGGCAGTAGCCCCCAGAAGCCGGCCGCAGCCAGGGCTATAAGAGCGCTGCTCAAGCCAAAGGGATTGCTCACGGCCATGGCCCTCCTCCCGTACTGCGATAGGCCGGCCGCCGTTCCTCTGTGCGACACCGACAGGCCAGGGCGAGCACACAAGAGAGCCCCAGCTGCCGCCAACAGTCACAGAGGCCGGGTCCCCGGCTCGTGACTCGCCGACGACGCCTTCGCAGGCTCTGACAGCACCGATACTCGGCTTTGATGCCCGGCGGCTGCGGGCGCCACCGACGTGCTGCCGTCCATGATCGTGATGCGTGGGGCTGGCCCTGGTGTTCATCCCAGTCGCCAGCACTGCGCTTCACGCGGTCGGCGGACACGATGCGGGTGTGGCCAGCGCCCTGATCACCACCAGCCAGCAGGTGGGCGGGTCTTTGGGTACCGCGCTACTGAACACGGTGGCCGCCGGCGCGACCACTACCTACCTTGCCTCCCACCATTCCGTCCCGCCACCGCTGAAGGCGGCGCTCACGCACGGCTACACCCAGGCCTTCCTGATCGGCGCCGGGTTCCTGTTCCTCGCCGCGGTGGTGGCGGGAGTACTGATCAATATCGGTAAGGCCGCCGTGCGGGAGAACGACTCCGCCCCCGTCGCGGGATGACCCCGCGTCCGTAGACGACGACTACTACCACTACGACCCAGGCCTTTGCGCCGCACGCCAGGGTTTGACGGCCTTACGGGCGGTCGTGAGGTGTTTCTGGTTCCTTGCCGCGTGAGCGGTCGATGATCCGTGCGAGCCCGGCGGTGGTGGGACCCGTGTGCATCATTCCAGGTTTGCGTGGCCCACGACCTAGCACGATCACGTCCGGCTGGCCCCGCGCAACGTTCACCTCAGTCACATCCACTTGGATGAAGTGCTCCTTCATCCGTGCGACCAGGGCGGGGCTGGGCGCTGCGCTCCAGATGGTCAGGACGCCGGCCGGTGACAGCACGCGCGCTGCGGTACGTAGTCCGTCATTGCCATACAGCCAGGCGTTACCGGGTGATACCAGCCACTCGGGTCCGTTGTCGACATCGAGACAGATCGCATCGAGTGAGCACCCGGGCGCGTGAGCCAGCCAGTCGACCACGTCGGCCTCGTGGGTGCGGACGCGCGGGTCACGCAGCGCGTCCCCGTTAAATAGCGCCAACGGGCCTTGGTTCCACCGCAGAACCGCCGGCTCACGCTCGAGAACGTGTACCTCACCGACGCCGGGAAGAGCCAGCACCGCAGCCAGCGAGAACCCCACGCCGAGTCCGCCGATCAGCATCCGACCTGGCGGCGGCATGCGGTCAGCCGCCGCGGTCGCGTGCAGTCGCTCTGAACCGCTGTCCCGAGTGTCCATAAGGAAGACGCCGTTCGCCACGATCTCGTAATGCGCGTCGCATCGCTGCAGCACCAACTCACCACAGCAGCCGAGCACCCGCTCGACGACAATCGTGTCTTGCGCGTCCAACGGACTACCCGATACCCGGCCGCAGTGACCACTCCCGCCGGCATCGGACTCCTTCGGAACCTGGCTGAATGTCACACTCTCACCCCCTGTCACCCGGCAACGATGGCGGCCGATGTCACGTCTGCGCAAGACCACAGATTGTGACGTGCTGCAAAGATCTGGCCACGTCGTCGCAGTGCGACCCAAGCGAACCCGGCACATCGCGCAGTCCGACGGGGTATCGAGTGGGGGAACTACACGCTCAGGCCCTGCCCAGCACGACCTGATCGCCAGTTCGTACCCGGCCTGCAGCGGTCACCACGGCGTCGACACCGAAGTTGATCTCTGCGATGCCCTGGCGATATCCCGCCAGCTCGCCCAGCACGGGGGCATCATTTCGGCCGGTTGCGGGATCGAGATCGACCACAGCGCACCTGGGCACAACCCCCCGCACCCGCACGGTAGCCGCCCCGACTCGCAGCTCGCGACCGACCCAGGAGTCCTCGACGTGCGATACGGAGTCACCGGCGTCGACAAGAAACGTCGAGCGGAACCGTGCGCTGTCGACCTCGCGGCCCAGACGCTGGGAGAGCAGACGCATCGAGACGGTCGTCACCAACGTCACCGAGGCGCCATACACGACCTCACCCGCAGTCGCGGAGCGGGCGAGCACGACGTCGTAGCCGAGGAACTCGGAGTACGCGTCGGCCCAGGGGCCCGTGCAGCCTTGGACCGCCGCGGTCCGTCCCCAGTAGTCGACGTTGAGCATCTGACCGCTCGGGGACGGAACACCCTCGACCGTGTGACCTTGGAGCTCCACCGAGAGGACACCTGCCTGCCACCTGGCGCATGCCCGCAGCAGGGACGGGTTCTCCACCGTGCGCAGGACCCGGCTGCGCGTCCGGTCGACCAGGCAGAACACGCGGTCACCCACCGGCCCGTCGGCGCTCAGGTCGGCAAGGTCGTGGGTCATGTGGCGACCACCCTTGAGGGGAGTGAATCCGATTCTCTCGATCTGCACCCGATCCACCCTGTCACGAAGGCGCATCGACGCCGTCGCGGTGTCCGACCAGCGGCCGGGCGCTGATGCTGGGCCGGGGGTAACCTCAGCGAGCGTTGACTACCTCATCGCAATGACTTCGCTGCGGACAGCCAAGAAACGACACCTAGCAGCGGGGCCTGCGTGCACCAGGTGACTGCTTCCCGTCGTTCGGCATTGGCAAGCGAGCAGTACAGCCAGACTTGGTTCCATTTCGCCTAGGACGGGACGATCTGAGGGTATAGCGGTCACTTCGCTCCCGTACCGCATGGCCCGGATACTGATGCCGTGATCCGGATCAGAACGGCCAGACTCGAGGACGAAGACGCACTCGCCAGGGTGGACGCGGCGACGTGGACGGCAGATGTCTCGCCGGCGCCGCCGCCCCAGGACGGCAAACCCTTCTTCGGACCACGAACCCGGCCCCAAGACGTCCTCGTGGCCGAGAGCGAGACCCTCATCGGCTACGCGAGGCTGACCCAGCCGATCGCACTGGCGTCGCACCAGCACGTGCTGGAGCTCTGTGGTCTGGCGGTCGACCCGGGACGGCAGCGCGCTGGTGCAGGTCGCCGCCTCGTGGAAGCGATCGTGGGTGAGGCCCGCTCTCGAGGCGCCCGCAAGCTCTCGCTGCGGGTCCTTGGGCCAAACACGGCCGCGCGAGAGCTCTACTCAACGTGCGGCTTCGAGATCGAGGGCACCCTGCGAGCGGAGTTCCTGCTCGACGGCAGGTATGTCGACGACGTCCTGATGGCTCGCCACCTGCTCAAGGAGAACCAGCCACCGCCTGGATGAGAACCTGAGGAGCCTGCTCCGGAACAGGATCGCGCACCAGGGCGGCGTCCTATCGGAACCGGCCCCCGGGTTGATGCTCGATGCTCCGTGGCCGGAATGGGCGGCTTGCCGTCGTAGCTGCCTTCAGTCGAAGCCTTGGGCTAAGTGGCACAACGATTCGCGAGCGTTCCTGATACTTGGCGTGGGGGAAGGCCTGGGATGGGTTTGCACTTACAGAGTGCGTTTGTGGGCCTGCGGAGAACAACGAGGGCCTGGACGCACCGGGAGCCTATGTCGGCAGGCGACTTTGCGGCTGCGGCCGCGATCGCACTTCTGAGGGGGTCCCATAGCAGCAGACTCGATCCCTTGCGGGCCAACCGTGAGCGAGCCCACATCGGGTGCCAGGAAGGAGCACGCCTTGGCCACGGCAGTTCGAGGGCTGAAGACTGACGGCGATCTGGAAGGCGGCGGCGTTAAGGGAATCGGACTGGTCGGTGCCCTCGTCGCACTCACCGACGCCGGATACCGGTTCAACCGGATCTCGGGCACCTCGGCAGGCGCCATCGTCGGATCCCTGGCGGCGGCCGGGCTAACCGGCGACCGGCTCAAGCAGAGCGCGCTCAGCCTGAAGTACCCAAAGTTCGAAGACCCAGCCCCGCTCGACGGCATCCCGCTGGCCGGCAAGGGCTTGGCGTTGCTCCAAGGCAACGGCATCTACCAGGGCGACTACGCCCACGAATGGATCCGTAGTCAGCTGGCCGCCCTCGATATTCATACCTTCCGCGACCTCAAGATCAACGACAAGAGTCTTCCACCCGAGCGTCGCTACAAGTTCGTAGTAACCGCTTCGGACTTGACACTCGGCCAGCTCGTGCAGCTTCCCTGGGACTACGAGTCCGTCTACGGCCTAGACCCGGACAAGATGCCGGTGGCGGACGCGGTCCGTGCGTCCATGTCCATCCCCTTCATCTTCCGTCCGCTCACCCTTACCAACGCGACGACAAAGGTAACCTCGACCCTCGTTGACGGCGGTGTTCTGTCCAACTTCCCCATCGACTCCCTGGACCGGACCGACGGTCGGCAACCGCGTTGGCCCACCTTCGGAGTGACCGTGCTGCCAAACCTGCCTGCCGGTGACGACAAGGTCGTCCCGCTCTTGGGTCTGCCCATGCCAGGGGGGCTTCGCCTGCTAGAAGACGTGATCGCCACCATGCTGGTCGGCCGGGATCAGGCGCACCGTAACCAGCCGTGGGTCAGTGCACGCAGCATTCGTGTCGACTCGACCAAGGTCGGCGTCCTGGAGTTCGGGATCACTGACGCCGAAACGCAGGCGTTGTATCAGAACGGCTACGACGCCGCCAGAACCTTCTTATCGGCTTGGGACTGGCCCGCATACGTCCAACGCTTCCGCGAGGGGATAAGCAGGCCCGGATAAGCATCACGAAAGACAGGTGCCGGGACGTAGTCCAGGGCGGATAATCGGATCGAAACTGAACGGGCCGAATGGACGCCGGACGGGGTGGTGGCGATGACTGACAATGACGAAACGCATCGATACGGCTTGCTGCAGTCTGCGATGGAGGAGTTCCTGGAGCTGACCCGCACCTTGGCCAACCTCGTGGGGTCGGTCGGAGGCGGTGCTCTCGGCGCGATGCCTGAGCCGGTCCCGGCGACCGTGAACCGGATGCTGAGGTCCCTTCAGCAGCTCAGCGAGGTGGCGCCGCCGTTGACCGCTGAGTTCGAGGTCCTGGTCGAGGAGCTCCATGCCCAACGGTTGACCGTGCAGGCGCTGGCGGCCGAGCTGTCAGCCTACGATCACCAGCTGGAGGTGCTCGAGAAGTCGCTGGCACCGCTGGAGAGCTGGTCCCATCAGTGGGCCCGGCTGCGCCAGTCGCTGACCGAGGCGCTTCACTCGACCGCACCGCAGCCAGGCTCGGCGGACGACTGATCAGGTCCGCAACTCCGCGGTCAGCCACACGCGAACGGCGAGGTTCATGGAACTAGGAGTGGTTGGGCTAGGCAGGATGGGGGCGAACCTAGTCCGGCGCGCCAGCCGCGCCGGACATCATTGTGTCGTCTTCGACGTCAACCCTGAAGCTTCCAGGGCCCTGGAAGCCGAGGGCGCCACAGGTGCCTCATCGTTGGCAGATCTCGTGGCCGCAATGTCGCCACCGCGGGCCGTATGGGTGATGGTGCCCGCCGGGATATCACCGCCAAGACGGTCAGCGATCTCGCCGAGCATCTCGATTCGGGGGACGTGATCATCGACGGGGGCAATTCCTACTACCGAGACGACATCGCCCGGGCCGAGGCAGTGCGTGCCAAGGGCATCCACTACGTCGACGTCGGCACGAGCGGCGGGGTCTGGGGCCTGGAACGGGGCTACTGCCTGATGATCGGCGGGGAGGACGAAGTGGTCGAGCGGCTGCAGCCGATCTTCGAGGCCATCGCTCCGGGAATGGCAGCCGCTGAGCGCACTCCCGGTCGTACCGGAGAGCCGAGCCAGGCCGAACACGGCTACCTCCACTGCGGGCCGAACGGGGCCGGTCACTTCGTGAAGATGGTCCACAACGGCATCGAGTATGCGGCGATGGCTGCCTACGCCGAGGGCCTCAACATCTTGAAGAACGCCAACGCCGGGGCCGCGGTGCAGAAATCCGACGCCGAGACCGCCCCCATGGAGAACGCCCAGTTCTACCGCTACGACCTCGACCTGGCCTCGGTCACCGAGGTGTGGCGTCGCGGCAGCGTCATCTCCTCGTGGCTCTTGGACCTGACCGCGCAAGCCTTCGTCCAGGCCCCCGATCTCTCCGGTTTCTCCGGTCGGGTTTCCGACTCTGGGGAGGGCCGCTGGACATCGATCGCAGCGATCGAAGAGGGAGTGCCCGCGCCGGTGATCACCACCGCGTTGTCCTCCCGTTTCGACTCACGAGACCTCGACCGCTTCGCCAACCAGGTTCTTTCCGCCATGCGCAAGGGCTTCGGTGGCCATGACGAGAGACCGGCCGGATGAGCTCGCCTGAAGACCCGCTCACCGACAGCAGCCCATCTGTGGCATCGCAATACGTCGCCATTCTCTTTGACATCGACGGGACGTTGATCATCTCCGGTGGGGCCGGTGCCGCCTCATGGAGGATGGCCTTCGACGAGCTGTACGGTATCCCGGCCGACATCGGCCTGTTCACCGACAGCGGCATGACCGATCCCGACGTGGGACGCCAGACCTTCGCGGCTGTCTTGCACCGTCAGCCGAGCCGAGCCGAGTTCGCCAAGCTGCTGGAGCGACGGCTGTACTACCTCTACCAGGACAGTGGCCGAGTCAAAGGATTACCGGCTCCTGGACGGCGTCGGAGACCTCCTACCGCGGCTCCTGGACGACGGCTACCTGCTCGGGATCGTGACCGGCAACCTGGAGGCGGCCGCCCACATCAAGTTGCATCGAGCCAAGCTCAACCGGTTCTTCTCCTTCGGGGGCTACGGCTCGGATGCCGCGGACCGCGGTGCGCTCACCCGAATCGCTCTGTCCCGTGCCGCCCTTGTCTATGGCGAAGAGCTGACGCCGGCCCAGTGCCTCGTCGTCGGTGACACCCCTCATGACGCCGAGGGAGCGCACTCCGCCGGTATCAGATGCGTAGGGGTGGCTAGCGGCAACTTCGACTCCGGCCAGCTCACGGCGGGCGGGGCCGACTATGTCATCACCTCGTTAAAGCAAGGGCTTCCCCTGTCAGCGCCGACGCGGTGACCGGCGCCACCGCGGGACGCTAACGGTCGACAGGTTTCGGAGAAATCCAAGCCGGGAGCGGAACCAGGCTTCTACGGGGAGCGTCACACCAGCATGAATACGCTCCTGCACGCGTCCGCCAGCACTCGTTGGTTTCTGCCCGTGGCCGCCTCCGCGGGGGTGGTCGCCGTCGTCCTAGCAATGGTCTTCGGTGTGTCCGCGGCTCGCAACGGAAACGACCCCACTCACCTTCCCGTCCTGCATCTGTCCAGTGTCGCCGGCGGGTCGCTCGGTTTGTCAGCCGCCGTTGCGGCTGACGCCTCCGGCAAGGGCGGCGCGCCGGGCAGCAGCCCTGGCGGTTCCGGTTGGCGGCTGGAGGGGAAGCTGCCGGACGGGCCTTCCTCTGGCCAGGTCCATCTCTTGCCGGCTGGTTCGGCTACGCGCGACTTCGTCAGCGCCCTAGCCCGTTCTTTGGGCATGAGCGGGCCGCCGCAGCATCTGAAAGACGGCTGGTACCTCGTCTCGGGAACGACCGAGCTGTCCGTGTCCGAGCTGGCAGGGCGGCGCTGGACTTACAGCAACCACGGCTGCCTCGCCGGACCGGTACTCAACCCACAGATGAGCACTGCCTGCGCGGTTGCCCAGTCGGTGCCGCCCATGCCGCCCACGCCAAGCACCAACAGCACCCCGGGCGGCAGCGGCCTCAACGCGCCCCCGACCGCTTCGCAGCCCGGCCGGGCCCCCGAGCCGGCGCCGGTCCCGGAGAACATCGCCCGCAGAACCGCCAGACCGGTACTGGCGGCAGTTGGCGTCAACCCGGGCTCAGCGCGGGTCGAGACCGCAGGTGATCAGCGCAGCGTCGTCTTCAGTCCCGAGGTGGCGCGTTTTACGGTTCTTGGACTCGAGACCCGGGTGTCCATGGACGAGCACGCACAGATTGTGGACGCCTCCGGCTGGCTGGCGACCTCGACGATGGGCGCGACGTACCCGCTTATCAGCGCCCGACAGGGCTACAACCAGCTGCTTCAGCAGCCCCAGCCAATGATGTTGTCGAGCATGCCGTGTCGGATCGTTTCCGGCACGCAAGGGTGCGTCCCCGCCCCTGATCACGTGATCACCGGGGCGACCCTGGGGCTGACACAGGCCTATAGCACCGACCGTGGCATCCAGCTCGTGCCCGCCTGGCTGTTCCAGGTGCGTGGCGACCCGACCCCTTTGGCCGTGGTCGCGGTAGATCGGGCATACCTCGGCGAGCCGAAGAAGCCCTCACCAGGCGGCGAGCCGACCGCCGGCAGTATTCCTGGCAACATCGGCGGCGCAAACCGGACGAACGACAGCACGCAGAACAGCGGACCACCAACACGGGTGGGGCGAAGCGACCAGACCACTGCACCAGGGACGAAGCCAACACGCTGACGGGATCGCGCTGAGCACCAGATCCACACCCTCATAAGCCAATGCCCGTCACCTTGCGGAGAGGTCATCTCAGACTGCATCGTTGAGGGCAGTGAAGGGGTGAGGGTGTGATGTCCAGCCAGCGTTCGCAAGAGACCGCTGCGTCGCCGGTACTCGAAAGGAACGTGCGACGGTGGCGCCTCCGGCCGGGCCCCGCAGTCGCTGTCCTGTTCATAGCGGCGGTCCTGGGCGCCATGATGGGCACCGGTTCCACCGTCGTTGTCGGCATCGGCGACTCGGTGACGGCTGCGACAAACTGTGCGTGCCCCGGATTCGTGGACCCGTATGGCGCGGATCTACCAACTTCGGCTGGCGGCCCGGCCCGCGGAGTCAATCTTGGCGCAAACGGCCTCACGGCTGCCGGACTGCGCACGCTGGTGACAACGCCCACCCCCACCGCTGATCGTGTGGCAGAAGCCGACTTCCTGTTGGTCACCATCGGTGCGAACGACCTATTGCCCCTGCTGCCCCGGTGGCGGACCTCGGGCTGCCCCGCAGCCTGTTATACGCCAGCGGTGGACGCAGTAGGCGCGGACATCAGCGACATCATGACCGCCGCCAAAACTCTACGCGGCAATCGGCCCACCCAGATCCTGGTGACGAACTACTGGAACGTCTTTGCCGACGGCGACGTCGCCAGCGCCACCGAAACTGCGGCATACCTCCAATGGAGCGATGAACTCACGCGGGCGCTCAACAGTAGGATCTGCGCCGCCGCCCATGGCGCCGGCGCCCTCTGCGTCGACCTGTACGCAGCCTTCAAGGGCAACGGGAGTCAGAACCCGACCAAGTTCCTGGCAGGAGACGGGGACCACCCCAACGCCGCTGGCTACCGGCTCATCACGTCGGCCCTGTTGGCTGGGACGCCACCAAGCACGTGATCCTGGTCAGTAGCAGGCAACCGCAGAGCTCGACAGGACGTTCCTGACTTGGAGGAGTGCTGTCGCTACGATCGGCAGTTATGACCAGTCTTGAAGGCCCGCCTGGCACCTCGCGCTCCGCCGCGTCCGAGCAGGCTCTGGCGATCCACACCGACGAGCTCACCAAGGTTTATGCCGGTGCCGATTTCGCGGCGGTGGATCGGCTTAGCCTCGACGTGCAGGCCGGCGAGATCTTCGGTCTTCTGGGTCCCAACGGGGCGGGAAAGACGACCACGGCCGGGATGCTGACCACCCGCGTGGTCCCGACTTTGGGGCGTGGCTTCGTCGGCGGGGTCGACATCACAGCGCATCCGGCGCTGGTCAAGCAGCTGAGCGGGATCGTGTCGCAACAGAACACGCTGGACCGTCAGCTGACCGTCTGGGAAAACCTGTATTTCCACGGTCGGCTGTTCGGGATCGGGTCCAAGCAGTCGAGGCTGATCGCCGACGAGTTGCTTGAGCAGTTCCAGCTGACCAAGTGGGCACGGGCTTCGGTTTACGCCCTCTCGGGTGGGATGGCGCAAAGGCTCATGGTGGCGCGGGCGATCTTCCACCGCCCGGCAGTGCTGTTTCTCGACGAACCGACCGCTGGTCTGGATCCGCAGAGCCGCCTCGCGCTGTGGGAGATGCTGGGCAAGCTCAATGGCGAGGGTCAGACGATCCTGCTGACAACCCACTACATGGAGGAAGCCGACAAGCTCTGCAACCGGGTCGCGATCATGGACCATGGTCGGATCCTGGCCCTGGGCACGCCCGCCGAGCTCAAGCAGAGTGTGGGTGCCGACACGGTTGTCACGGTCAAGACAAGTGGCGATCATGGGCAGTTGGGCGAGCTGCTCAGTAGAGAGGTCGATGGCGTCACACGTACCCGATCCGTGGATGGGGCGATTCAGCTTCACATGCAGGCCAGTGAGCGACTCGTGCCGCGGATCGTCCTTTTCGCCGAACGCGCAGGGTTCGACATCCTCGACCTGTCGATCGCGCAGCCAAGTCTGGAAACAGTTTTCATCAACCTGACCGGGAAGGAGCTGCGGGACTAATGGCGACGCTGAAGACCACGCCCATCCCCGCCGCTCACATAGGCGGTGGCCCGTCGCGCTCGGTCACCGCAGCGAGCGCGACGGCACTGGGCGCGCTGTTGCTACGCGATCTTGTCGTGTTGGGCAAGCACAAATGGGAGTTCGCCCTGCGTACCCTCATCCAGCCGTTCCTGCTGTGCTTCGTCTTCCTCTATGTCTTCCCCGAGATCGGCCAGGGCATCGGTGGCAGGGGAACCGGTGCAGAATCAGCGTTCGCCACGATCCTGGTGCCCGGTGTCGTCGGGATCTCGGTGATGTTCCAAGGCGTGCAGTCGATCGCGCTGGCCATGG
>OCZT010002466.1_pt1 | contig 19126 bp, 18 predicted proteins | sample 1539031 | NCBI WGS metagenome assembly OCZT01 (sample SAMEA3539308, study PRJEB22396) | soil metagenome | biome: tundra; feature: field; material: soil | place: USA | collected 2010-05 | depth 0.15 m | reverse complement strand
GCGCGTTGCCGGAGACGCTGCTCGAGAGCGAGCTGTTCGGCCACGAGAAGGGCGCCTTCACGGGTGCGGCGGAGCGCAGAATCGGCCGGTTCGAGCTTGCGCACGGCGGGACGATCTTCCTGGACGAAATCGGCGATGTGCCGCCGAGCACGCAGGTGAAGTTGTTGCGCGTGCTGGAGGAAAAGGAGGTCACGCGTGTGGGCGGGACGGTACCCATTCCGGTGGACGTTCGCGTGGTGACGGCCACGAACAGTCCGTTGAAGGAGAGCGTGGAGCACGGCCGGTTCCGGAGCGACCTGTATTATCGGCTGAACGTGCTGCGCATCTATCTCCCGCCCCTGCGGGAGCGGCGTGAGGACATCGTGTTGCTGGTGCGACGGTTTGTGCAGGAATTTTCGCACGAGCACCGCAGGGAGTTCCGCGGCATTTCGCCCGAGGCGATGCAAGCGCTGGTCGAGTATTCGTGGCCGGGGAATGTGCGGGAGTTGAGGAATCTCGTCGAGAGCATGGTGGTGCTCTCGCACGGGAGGGAGATCGGGCTCGAGGACATCCCGCGGGCGATGCGCGATGATGTCGGTGACCGGCGACTGCCGGTGTACGTGGGGCCCATCATCAGGGAGGGAGAGAGGGCCGAGGGACGCGAGCTGGAATTCATCGTGCGCAGCCTGGTGGAGCTGAAGCTGCAGGTGGAGCAGTTGCGGCGGCGTGTGGACGAGGATCGCGACCGGTTCAGCGAATTGTCGGCGGCCTCCGGAAACGGGATTGTGGTTCCCTCCGGCCTGGTGCCGCCGCCGGCTGCGGGGACTGCCGAGCCCGCCGCGTTGGGAGTGGGCGGCAACGTGCTATTGGTGAAACCCGGCATGACGATGGCCGAGATCGAGCGTGGTGCGATCGAGGCGGCGTTACGTGAGACGCGGGGTAATCGTCGTAAGGCTGCAGAGGTCTTGGCGATCGGCGAGCGGACGCTGTATCGGAAGCTGAAAGAGTACAATCTCCCGTTTGGGCTGTTCGATTCGGACAATTAGACCGAAAACCCGTGTGTGCAGGTGGTGAGCTAGTCAGTGAATGAACAGGACGCCATGCCTGTGGGATTTCTTCGGTTATGAAGTGACTGAGACGGCATGGTGATAGTCTATTGATGCGAAGCACGTCTTCTGACGTGCACTGACGCACGCCTCACACATGGAAATTGTGAACGCACAGCCTGAGCAGCCTCTACAGATTGCAGGGTCGGTGCTTCCGCTGAAAAAGGCGGAGGAGTTGTTGGCGACCTTGCAGGATGTCGTTTCGGCGCGGATCGTAGCAGACGCGACGGGTGCGATCGACGCGATTCATCTGTTGGTGATGGGATCGACCACACCCAAGCAGGTGGTGCGCAACGTCGAGAGCGCGTTGATGGCGCATCTCGGGGTGCGGGTGGACCATCGGAAGATCTCCGTCGCGACGACGATGAAGCGGCCGGTGAGCAATCCTGAGGGCGAGCCGGCGGCGGAGCCGAAGCCGGAAACTGTTGCGGCGGCGGCGGGGCGGCCGCTGTACTTTGAGGATGTGGAAGTTCGCGGGTCGCGCGCGAAGGGTGTGGCGGTCAAGGTGACGCTTCGGCGGGGGAAAGAGCAGTTCGTGGGCGAGGCGGAAGGATTCGAAAGTGAGAGATCACGTCTCGACTTGGCGGCGCGGGCCACGCTGGCGGCGATTGCGTGTTGCGATGGCGGCGCGTTGAAGCTTTCGTTGGAGGGTTCGAGGGTGATCGAGGCCTTTGATCGCGAGCTGGTCCTGGTGGGAGTGTTGGCGCGGCAGGGGCGGAACATTCTGCTTCTGACGGGTAGTTGTGAGGTGAAGGAGAGTGCGGTGACGGCGAGTGCGCTGGCCGTCTTGAATGCGACAAATCGCTGGACTGAAGGAATTCGCTGATCGCCTCGCGGAGTACGCGTGGCGACGGTATCATGGAGGACTGACTAGAGGAGAAAAAAACCCCCGACTCCGGCAGAGCGAAGCTGAGCGGGCACAAGCAGCAGGAGCGGATCCGAATTTGGAGCACACCTGACAAGCGGTCGGGTGTGACTTTTTGTCCAAAGGAGGTGACGCAACTTGGCCATGCTAGCAAATGTAGTTCTCGCAGCGTTGGCGTTCGTGCTCGGAGAAAGTGTGACGTGGGCGTAGGTCGGCGTCGGGGGTTCTCCTTTTCTTATGGTTCTGAGATCTACGAGCCGGTATGTGTTACTCTGCGCACTTGGCGCTGCGGTTAGCGCCGTTTGCGTAGCGCGCGTCTCCCCGGGCATCACTTGGGATAACGCCGAGACTGCCGGTTTCTTCGCGCTCGTGGGCTTGGCTGCCCAGGCGCTTGCTCATCGCCTTCCCAAAGGCGTCAATGGAAGTATTGGCTTCATTCCGTTCATGAGCGCGCTCTTGGTCGCACCGGGCGTTCCGCTGGTGTTCGCCATCGGCTTGGCCACGCTTGCCTCCGAGATTCTGCAGCACCATGCGCCTCTTAAGGCCACCTTCAACGTCGCGCAACACGTCGTCGCGATTTCGCTCGCCGTGCTTGTGTTCGCGTACCTGAACGGTAAGGCACTCTCCTCGGACGGGACGTTTACCTCGGTGCCATTTCTCGCTTCCTTCGGCACCTTCCTGCTCGTAAACACAACGATGGTTTCGGGCGTCGTTGCCCTGAGCCAAGATCGAAAGGTGTCTCAGGTTTGGCAGCAAATAGTCCGCGGAACCGTTCTCTACGATCTTCTTGCACTTCCGGTCGTCTACGTCTTCGCTTGGGTCTACGCCGTCAAGGGCGCGTGGCTCGCGTCGGCCATCGCGGTACTGCTGATTGGATTGCGTCAACTCTATAAGACCAACCGGCAACTCGAGACGATCAACGAAGAGATGTTGCAGCTAATGGTCGCTACGATCGAAGCGAGGGATCCGTACACGTCTGGCCACTCGCAGAGAGTCGCGGCGTATTCGCGGATCGTGGCGAGGGCGGCTGGCTTGGGTGCGCGTGCCACCGAACGCGTATATACCGCGGCGCTATTACACGATGTCGGAAAGATCCACGAGGAATTCGCTCCGATCTTGCGAAAGCCGGGACGGCTCACGTCAGACGAGTTCAAGGTGATGCACAAGCACTCGGAGAAGGGTGCCACCCTGGTTGAGAAGGTGGAACACTTCCGCGATCTGGTGCCAGCCATTCGATCTCACCACGAGAAGTGGGACGGCTCGGGTTACCCGGACAAGTTGTCTGGCGAACAGATCCCGATGTGGTCTCGCGTGATCATGTTCGCGGACACGATCGACGCGATGACCACGGATCGACCGTATCGCAATGCGCTCGACGATGATGCGGTGAAAGTGGAATTGCTCACGCACGCTGGTCGACAGTTCGATCCTTCCATCGCCGACAACCTTCTCGCGCCGCGAAATTGGACTTTGATGGTCGAGGCGATGCAAGCGAACCGCAACGCAAGCGCGGCTCAGAAGCACGCGAAGAGCAACGTTCCAGTGTTGTCCGTGGAAGTTCCGCCAGTTCGGACGCACTTTTCGCGTGATCTAGAGCGATCCGTCCGCACGGCGGGCTAAGCTTCAGCGCCAGACTCTCGTAGGAAGAGCTGGAGCTCGTCTGAAGGGCGCGTTCGATCTCGTCTACTGACAGCGACAAACTCTTTGACGTATTGGATGGCGGCGCGCCGATTACCGAGCGCCTCCAGAGCGTATGCGTAACTCGCAAGTTGAAAGTCGTGTGCGCCCGTGCTGCGCCGAAGGTCGAGGGCAGACTTGAGCGACGGCGTCAGGTCGGCCAAGCATCCTAGATCCGCTCGTGCGACAAAGATTCTCGCGAGTATCGAGAGGCAGAACATACGCTGGCGAATGACCGGATCCTGCAAGTGGTTCTTTGCATGCGGTTCGATGAACCGCATCGCGTCGGCTGAATCTCCAAGCAGGAGTGCGTGGGTCGCCTGATTGATCGCGAGACTGACGCGTGCGTAGCGGGCTCCCACTCTAGACGCCAGCTTCTCTGATCGGACGATCCATGATCTCGCAGCAGGGAGGTCCTTCTGCTCAAGGTGTATGGACAGAATGACGTCCGCGGCACTGGCGGCTTCACCAACTAGATTGTGTCGCTCGGCTAGTTCTAGCGCCTCGTTACTCGCAGCCAAGGCCACGTCGACTGCGCCGAGCATCCTGTGTGCATAACACGAGAACCGCAGTGCTCGCGCCAATCCGCAAACGGATCCGGCTTCCCTCTCGAGTGTCACGAGTTGCGCTCCGCATTCGCGGGCTTGGTCGAGCGATCCGCGTACCGACTCGTAGATGAGCCGAACGGACAAGAGGTTTGCCTGTGCATCGACTGTCGAAGGGGCTAGCTTAGTCGCGATGTCGTTCAAACGTTCGAGATCCGTGAAGCGGCATATGTTGTCTGCCACAATTGCGCAGAGCAGCGCCGCTTGCGCCCGATGGGCCGTCGATGCTGAGGCGTCGAGGGCGCACGTGAGCGACCGGTTTAGGCTGCGGTCGAGATCAGACTCAGTTCGCCAGAGCACTTCTGTTTCAAGAAGCTCGAGGTCGGTGTGCGGAGTTGTCTGGATCGACGTACGGACTGCGATGTCTATAGCCGGTCCGACGACCGCGGAAAGCTGAATCCAGTCTGCAGCCCGGTTGAGGGCCGCAATGCGCCCCGTTATGGAACGCAGGCGATCCATATCGGTGGTCGATGCTTGGAATTCCATGTCGAAAGTACTCGCCGCGTCCATCGGCAACCCATTGTCGAGTTGATGCTGCGCGCACTCTTCAAGAAGACTCAGCGCCCGACCTTGAGATCCACTCGCCAGCAGGTGCTGCGCCGCCTCCCACACCACCGCCGGCGATCGTGTAAGCCGGCACTCGCCCTCCAGCACCAACCCGCACCGGTGATGCAGCAGCTTCTGCGACGCAGGAAGCAGCTTCTTCAACAGCTCATCCCGCCACAGGTCATGGATCGACAACACCTCCGCATCGCGGCTGGTCCCCACGATGCCGAGCGCGTCGAGTTCCTCGATGCACGCCAGCAGGTCCGCCGTCCCGATCTCCAGCACGCTCGACACCCGCGGCACCGACGAGTAACGACCCAGCACCGCACACGTGTGCAAGACGTGCTGCGCGATCGGTGAAAGCCTGGCCGCACGATCGCGGATTAGCGCCCGGAGCGACTGCGGAAGCGACGACACCTGCCCCGTCTCCCGCACATGCCGGACCAGCTCCAGCACGAACAACGGATTGCCGCCCGTGACGGCGCTTGTGAGCTCGGATGGCACGACTGGACTGCGATTCCCGGCGCGAGCGGCCAGAACTCCAAACAGCGCGTTCGTGCTCTCCGGCGTCAGCGGGGCGACTCGCATCGTCTCGACCCGGAGATCCGACATCGCCTCGCGAAGCGACGCGTACCTGCCCTCCTGGCGCGCCGTCATCACCCACATCACCGGCAGCGCGGCGGAACTGGACAACAGATGCTGCAACAAGCGGATGGATGACTCATCGCACCAGTGCAGGTCGTCTATCCAGAGAACCAGCGGCCCCTCCGACACTACCGACTCCAATAGATCCCGCGCCGCCGCTCGCAGTCGCTCCTGCACGGCCTCCGCCTCCTGCGATCGCTGCGCCTCCGATTCGGCGCGAACCTCATGCTCGGTGAGGAGCCGCAGTTGCGCGAGCGATGCCGGCGAGCATCCGAGTGCCCCCGGGAGCTGCAACAGTGCGCCGAACAGGTCGACGAACACGCCGAGCGGACGCTGGATGTCGCTGGCCTGGAGCTGCGTCGACAAGGTGCGCCATCCCCGCATCGCCGCCGTCGCGAGCAGTTCCTGCGCGAGCCGGCTCTTGCCGATGCCGGCCGCCCCCTCGATGAACAGCGCGGCGCCCTGTCCCCTGAGCGTGCCGGTCAGTGTGTCAATCAGCTGGGCCACTTCCCGCTCCCGTCCGATCAACGGAACGATCTCCTGCTCGCCGCGCCCCCGCTCCGGCGCACGCTCGCTCACCCGCCGGCGCAACACCTTCGCCGGCAAGCCTATCACCCGATCGCGGTCCCCAAGTTCATGGAGGTACTCATCGATCACCTGCAGCGCTTTCGCCTTCGACCCGCTCATCGCGATCGCTTCGGCGTGCGCGAGAGTCGCCTCCTCGTTCAACGGATCAACCGCGAGGCACCGCAGCGCGCAGTCGTCCATATCATGCCAGCGGCCGTCGCGCCGGGCCGCGTCAATCTGACGAACCAGGGCGCGCCGGTACTGGGAGTTCACTCGTGACCGGAACTCGTCGAGCCACTCCCGATACGCCTCGGACATCGGCGGATCGTACCCGGGCAGAACGTCGCCCGCGTCCTCGACGTCCTCGCGGCGCGCTTCATCCGGCCATCCCGGCGCGAGTACGCTCCGGATGTCGGACTCCACCATCTCCTCGGCTACGAGAAGCTCCTCGCCGTCCAGGCACATCGGAAAGCCGTCGCGACGCAGCCGGTAGAGGAGCTGGCGAAGAGCGTGACGTCGATGATCGTCCGACGCGTCGGGCCAGAACAGGTCCAGCAGCCGGGTCCGCTGCACGCGCTGGCCGGCGCTCACGCTCAGGAAGAGCGCCAGCGCGAACAACATCGCGGATTCGGGAGTGATGCGGTGCTCTCCCACGAGCACTGCCGCCGTCCCGAGCGTGCGAACCTGAATCATCGGGCCCTCCCCCCAGGAGGCTGCCGCCGAGATCGAAACCCACGCCTACGTCAACCGGCCATCGTCACCTCACCGTCACGAGCAGGGCCGGTCGTTGACGCCAAAGCTTATCCCTGCGAGGTTCCGCCGAGCAAGGCCGACACGCGGCCGATCCGGCCGCCGCCCGCGGCGCGGCCATCACGATTCCAAGGAGACCGGACGCAGATGACAAGAGCCAACTATTCCAGCGGTACCCCCTGGGAACCCGTCGTCGGCTATTCGCGAGCCGTACGTGTTGGCGATGTCGTTCACGTCTCCGGTACCACCGCCACGGGCCCCGATGGAACGCTCATCGGGATCGGCGATCCTCGCGCGCAGACGGTGCAGACCCTCAAGAACATCGAGAGGGCTCTCACGCTTGCCGGCGCCGGACTCCGCGACGTGGTTCGAACGCGGATTTACGTCACGAACATCGCGCAACACTGGGAACTGGTCGGTCGCGCGCACGGCGAGGTGTTCCGCGACATTCGCCCTGCGACATCGATGGTTGAAGTTCGCGCGCTGATCGATCCTGCGATGCTGGTGGAGATCGAGGCGGAAGCCTTCGTGGAGCGATAGGCGCCCCTCGATGACGGCCTGCCTCCCATGCCGGGAGGCCAGATGACCCTGCGGTGACGGTGCACCGACACTCATGTGCTCCCACGAACACAGGGTGCATGATTGAACCGCAACGGTCTCAGGTTGACGCGAAATCGAAATGCCCGCCGGCGGGTTCTCGCCGCCGTCGCGCTCGCGACGCTGGCTTCGGCCGCCTTCTGCGTCGTTTCGGCGAGCCGGAATCCGTTGCAGCCGCTGCGCACGATCACCCGTTGGTCACTGCGGTGGCGCGGCGCACGTTTCATCGCTCAAGGTCGCGCCCGACTTCAATCGTCGCTCGACGACTGCGGACCGACCGCGCTGGCCGATTTTCTCGAGCTCTCCGGACTTCCCGTGCCGGCTCCGGACAGCCTGCGCCGGCTCACGTCCACGTCGCCAAGCGGCACCACGCTCGGAAACCTGGGAACCGCCGCGCTCAGCGCGGGGCTCCGTGTCTTTGCCGTGCGGTGGGATCCTGCGGAACTTGCCCAGCTTCCGCTCCCGTCGCTCGTCTGGGTCGAACGAAGTCACTTCGTCGTGGTCGCGGCGCGAAGCCTGCCCGATTCCGTGGAAGTCCATGACCCCGCCGCCGGGCGCTACCGGATGGCCGGCGACCGCTTCGCGCGGCTCTGGTCGGGCGAGGCGCTCGTTCCCCTCGACAGCATTTCTCCCCGCCGCGATCCGGACGATCGATCCGGGAAGCGGCCCCATCGCTCGCGGGGTACGCGGGCAACCAGAGTTCGAACAACGGAGGTGTAGAATGGCAAGTACAACGCTTCGAAGGATCGCGTGCGTGGCCGCGATGCTCGCTCTCGGCCTTGCATCGTCGCCCCATGTACAGGCCGCCACGGTGGCGCCGGCGACACCATCGACGGCCGCGGCCGTCAACGCGAATCACGCGACCTCGCCGGCGACCGCGCTCGCTGAGCCGAACGTGACGGGCAGGGGATGGGGCACGATGCTCGCCTGCGCCGGGTGCGTCGTCGCCGCAGCCGGCATCGTGGCCGCTGGACCGGCAGCCATCGTCGTCGCGATCCACACCCCGGGCTCCGCGCTGGCGCTCCTGGCTTGCACGGCGGCGTGCTATGAGGCGTTCCAATGAGCCGCGCCGTGTCGCTGCTCATCGCGGAGAGCAGGTTGAAGAGCGTGCTCACGCATCGCGCGGCATCTGCGGTCGCGCTCCTGGCCGTCCTGGCGATGGTCATTCCCATTGGCGCTCTTGGCCAGGTCGAACCAGCCGTGTTCGCGACCCAGACCACGGCCGGCGTTTCCGGATTCGGATTCATGCTGGTCCTCGGCTGCATCGGATGCCTCGCCGGCTTCCTCATTGGTGCGGGTACGACGATCGCCGGGCTCGCCGTCTTTCTCGCGGCGCATCCCGAGCTCGCGATTCTCTGCGCCTCCACCTGCGTCGCGGCAGTGTCGTGACCGCCGAATGCGACATCGACGGAACGCGATCGACGACAGCGGCCGCGCCGGGTCTCCCGGCGCGGCCAGCGTTCGGCGACCGAATCCGCGCGCGCGCGGCCGTCGCGTTCGTCGTGTGCCTGACGGCGCTCGGCTCGCTCGGCTCCTATGCGTGGCGTCACCGCATACAGGCGGCCGGGCTCGACGCATCTCCGTTCAGGATCGATGTCGCGGCCTGGCGTTCGGTGCTCACGGTCGCGGCGGCGCAGAATCCGTCGTGTCCTCCAGCCATTCCGGTCGTGATTCTCTACGTCAGCGGCTCGTGCGTTCATTGCCGGGCGGAGCTCGGGCGCTGGTCGCGTCTCGTTCGCGACGGAAAGGAAGAACTGCGCTGCACTGGCATCGCGGTGGTGGCGGCGCCGAACTCTGCGGCTTCACCTGCCGCATGGCTCCCAACGGAACTCGCTGCGACGCTGCTCTGGGATCACGATGGCGCCGTCGCGCGCGCACTGCACGTTCGACTCGTTCCGCTCGCGGCGTACGTCACCAGCGCGGGCATCGTGATCGCCAAGGTCGCGGGCGAAACATCCGAGACGTCAACCAGCCGGCGCCTCGTCGATCTTCGCCGCATCTCCGATGCCGGCACAGGAGCTCAGTAAGATGCCCAGACGCCCCGCGGAGATGCTGGCGCGAATCGTCGACAGGCGAACGCCCATCATCGAGCCGCTCACGATCGTTACGGTCGTCTCGCTCCTGACGGCATGGGCAATCCAGCCGTTCATGGTGCGCGCGCTCATCCCACAGGGAGCCGCCGCACAGGGGGCGGCGCAGGCGGCGCTCTGGCTGTCGGGAGTACTGGCTCCGTTGACGGCACTCATCAAGGCGTCCGCCGCCGCGCTCATCTGCTGGTCGTGCGCGGTGTACCTCGGCGAGCGGCTGTCGTTGCTCAAGCTCGTTTCCATGTTCTGCCTGGCGGAGACGATCTTCGCCCTTCGCGACCTGACGATGCTCGCCGTGCTCTCCGTTCGCGGAATCGAGAGCGTGCGTTCTACCGCCGACCTCATGGTGGCATTCGGCATCAACGCGTTTCTGAACTCCTCGTCCGCGTCCGCGAGAGTCGCTCTCGAAAGCTGGGACGTCTTCAGCGTCGCGTGGGGACTGCTGGCGTTCTGGATGATTCGCGCGCTGTTCAGGATCGACCGTCGGTCATCAGCATGCTTGGCCCTCACGGCTTTCGCCTTTCGCACACTCTTCGCCGCCGCCGGCCTGTTGTACAGCCTGTAGCGAGCGCTTCGCTCATCACCGAGTTCACCTTGGCTCATGGAACCCCTAGTCGCACTCCGCCGGTTCTCCGTGACCTACCCGGCGTTCACCCTCGCGCCACTCTCGCTCGAGTTCAAGCCCGGCGAACGCGTTGCCTTCGTCGGCCCCAACGGCTCGGGGAAGACGACGACACTCCGTGCGCTGGCGGGCCGGCTCAAGGAATACGACGGCTCGATCCTCTTCGACGGGCTGGAGCTTCGCGGCCTCCTGCCGTTGGGTCGCAGGTTGATCGGCCTGCTTCCGGAAACGCTGGCGGGATACGGTTGGATGACCGTGCGCGAACATCTCGCGTTCCTTCAGGACTTCTATCCGAGCTGGGACGCGGCTTACGCAACCCATCTGGCTGAGCGGCTGCGCGTGCCCCTCGACCAGTCGCTCGGCCGCCTCTCGAAGGGCACCCGGGTAAAGGTGTCATTCGTCTCCGCGGAAGCGTACCGGCCGTCTCTGCTGCTGCTCGACGAGCCCACGTCCGGCCTCGATCCCGAAGTCCGCGGGGAGCTGCTGGACACGATCCGTGACTCGATGAATGCACAACCGGAGCGTGTGGTGCTCTTTTCGACCCATCTGCTCGAAGATGTCGAACTCATCGCAGACCGGGTCCTGCTGCTGGAGAACGGAAGGCTTGGCCTCGATGCGACGGTCGCCGAGCTTCGTGCGTCGCACGGAAACGCGAGCATTGCCAGGACTCTCTACGCCGCGATGTCGCGGACGAGGTGTTGAGCCGATGACGCCACTCCTACGATTGGAACTCAGGCGGCAGCGCTCCATGGTACTGCGGATGATGAGTCTCACCATCTTCGCTTGCCTCGCGTTCTACGCTCTGGGCAAGCGCACGCAATCCGACCGTCTCGCAATCCTGGTCGGGTCCAGCCTCAGCGCCGTGATCATGGTGCCGATGGGGATCTCGCGGGAGAAGATGGAGGGAACGCTTGACTTCATCTGCGGGCTGCCGGTCGAGCCGCGCGCGATTGCGGCCTCGCGATTCATTGCCGCTGCCGTCATTGCTTTCCCGTGGGCCGCAGGCATCGGCTTCGTTTCGACCTTCGCACCCGCTATGGGCGCGCTGAACGGCGTCGGTGTGGCCGTGCTGGCCTGGCTCGGGATAATGCTTCTCGGCGCGTGCTGCATGGCGTTGTTCACCATCTTCGACCTCGAGACGTTGATCGGCGTGCCTTTCGCCGGATTCATCATCGCCTTGATGGTCCTTCCACGCGTGGTGCGCGCGCTTTTCCCCGAGATTACGCAGGCGACCATTCTGCAACTGCTCGGACGGCCGGCTGCGCCTGTCGTGCTCGCGCTGACGCTCCTGATCGCGGTCGCCATCGTGGGAGCCGTATCGTTCGCCATTACGACTCGAGGATTCGCCAATTATCGGCGCGGGGAGGCCTCCGCAACGTGACACGATGGCAATTGCCGTCGTGAGGCTGCTGGCATCGGTGAGCCACGAAATGCTTGACATGTCACCGTTCACGGAAGTTATCTGATGGAATGCCTGATCCGAGCGAAAAGTCGTCCGAGAACGGACACCTCTCCGTCCTGATCATCGACGATCAGCCCCTCGTTCGCGACTGGACACGAGGTGTCCTTCGCAGCATGGGCATCACCCGGGTCAGCGAGGCGAGCGACGGTCGCGACGCGATCGCCAAAGTCACGCAACCGGGCGCGCAATTCGATCTCATCCTCTGTGATCTCGGCATGCCGGGACGCGACGGCGTCGAGACCATCCGCTCGCTCGCGGCGCTCGGCATCGATTCCGCGGTCGCCATCCTCAGCATGGAAGAGGAGCGCATCATCGAGATGGCCGCGGCGCTCGTCGAATCGCAAGGTCTTCGGCTCGTCGGCACGATCGAGAAGCCGCTGACGGCCGAGAAGGTCGAGAAGATCCTCGCGCAGATGCGCAGTGGACACGCGCAGGACTCCGCGGACCTGGCCATCGCGCCGGAGTTCGACCTCGCCGAGGCGTTCGTCGGTCACGAACTGCGCCTGATGTACCAGCCGAAGGTCGCCATGAAGACGCGGCGGTTCGCCGGCGCGGAGGCGCTGGTGCGCTGGAAGCATCCGCGCCTCGGGATGTTCCAGCCGAGCGCGTTCGTGCCGTTCATCGAGGGCTCCGACGATTACAGCGCGTTGCTCATCGACTTCTCGCTCGAAGAGTCCATCGCGTGCGCCGGCCGGTGGAAGGCGCTCGGGAAAGAGTTGCATGTGGCGGTGAACCTCTCGGCGCGCGCGTTCGACCAGCTCGACTTGCCCGATCGCATCGAGGCCATCGCACGCAAGCACGCCGTGCCGCCCGAGCAGATCACCGTCGAGGTGACCGAGACACAGGTGGCGCGCAACGCGATCCGCATGCTGGACGTGACGACGCGCCGGCGAGCCTGGCGCTCGCGCGCAGCCTGAAGCTGATGTCCGTGGCCGAAGGCGTGCAGGCGTCCGCGGACTGGGACCTGCTCGGCGAGCTGGGGTGCGACGTGGTGCAGAGGTACTACAGCGCGCGGCCGATGACCGAGGAAGGGCTCGCCACGTGGGCGGCGCACTGGGCGGCGCGCGAGGGCTGACGACTGGATGCCGTAGTCATTCGCGCCGACCGCCCGCCGCAAACGCCGCCTGCAATCCGGGCGTGATCCTCAGCGCGTTCCCGTCGTACACCTTCTTCAGTACGCTGTCGGGAAGGTCGATTCCATACAGCTTCCAGAACGCGTGGTAGTTGCGGTAGTAGTCGAAGTAGTCGTCGCGCGTCTCGAACACGCGCCAGTAGTACGGATACTCCTCCGGCTGGAACGAATCCTTCCCGAAGAGGATCCGGTCCTGGTACTTCACGAAGAAGTCGTGCATCGCGCGCGGCTGGCGGCCGATGTCGTAGAGCACGGCACCCACTTCGGTATACACGTTCGGCATTTCGTCGAGCAGCTTCCCGAGCCGCTTGAGGTCGCTCGCGATCCACCCCATGTGCGCCGCGACGAACGTGGTCCGCGGGTGCCGGCGGAATAGGTTGTCCCGCTCGGTCATCAGTTCCTCGAAGCTCGGATACCGGTCTTGCGGGTACCGCCGCTCCGGAAAGAGCGCCTGCTCGAGCCAGCGCTCGTTGTTGTAATCCAGCGGCCGGAAGAACTCCTCGGGATCGGCCGTGTGGATGAACACGGGAAGCTTGAGCCGCGCGCATGCGTCCCAGATGGGATCGAGCTCGGGATCGTCGATGCGCAGACGGCTCCCGTCCGGCTTGGTGGTCGAGAGGCCGAGTCCCTTGCCGATCTCGCCCACACCCACGGCGCCTGCGGCCACATCGGCTTCCAGCTGGGCGATGGCTTTCGCCGCCCAGCCGGGCCCCACGCTCCTGAAGTTGATTCCCGCGAGCACACGCACGCGATCCTTCATTTTGGGCGAGGCCTGGATTGCCGTCATCGCGCTCTTGAGGCGGTCGCCGGACAGGTTGTCCGCCGAGACCATCATGCGGACGTTCAGGCTGTCGAGCGCGGCGCCGAGCGTCGCGAGGCCCGCGCTCGAAAAAATCAGCGCGTTCGGATGCCCGTGAAAATCGATGACCGGATACTTCGCGGTCTTCACCATGTGCGCGTCGGCCACGAGCGTGGAGCGCGGACGGTAGTCGAGGATGCTCGGCGGCGGCACCTGCGGCGCCATGCAGCTGCGCGGCCGGATCTCGGTCTGGCCTGCGGGGCACGCGGTGTCGCCGGGTGCGATCGGCGTGCCGCGCCCGCCGCCCCGGTTTCCGGGCGCGGGCTGCTGTGCCGCCGTAGCCGTCGTGGACGCGGCAAGGATCATTGACGCGGCGATGCCGAACGTGAAGCTTCTGCCCATGGCACGTCCTCGGGAACGCGGTTCCCTGAATTTGGCACGTGACGGCGCCGAGCGAGAGTGGCTCGGGCAGATGCGCACGGGCGATGAGCGGGCGTTCGAGCGGCTGTTTCGAGCCTACGCCGCGCCGTTGTGCGACTTCGCGCTCTCGTACGTGCGCGTCCGCGAGACGGCCGAGGAGATCGTGCAGGACCTCTTCTGCTGGATATGGGAGCAGCGTTTCACTCTCGAGGTGCCGTACGGGATGCGGCCGTGGCTGTTCACGGCGGTGCGCAACCGGTCGCTGAACGCCCTTCGGAATCGCAAGGCGGAGCTCTCGATCCACGAGCACCTCTCGCGCGACGCGCGATCGAATCCGCGTGTGGATCTGCCCGACGCCGATCTCGCGGCGCGCGATCTCACCGAGGCTGCGGCGCGCGTGGTGACCGCCATGCCGCCGCGATGCCGCGAGGTGTACACGCTGCTCCGCCAGCAGCACCTGAGCCACGCGGAGACCGCTCGCGCGCTCGGCATTTCGCCGAACACCGTCGAGGTCCACATGACGCGCGCGCTCACGATCCTGCGCAACGCTCTCGCGCCCTGGCTCCAGCCCTGAGTTAGGGGTTCGGCGGTACTGCCGTGTAGCTGCGGCATGGCACCGAACGTGGAACCGCCCGATCCGCCGCCCGGAGCGTGGGACGTCAACGCGTTGTGGTCGCGGGTTCGCGCACGCACCCTGGACGCCGCGCGCGAAGGCGCAGAGCGTTCAACCCCTGCGCACGCGGCGTCCCCGGTCCGCCCGTCGAGGCGCCTCGCCGGGGCCTGGCCGGTCGCGGCGGCCATGCTCCTGGTCACCATGGGCGCGGGCGCGCTGTTCGTTCGCTCGCGCCAGAGGCCTGATCAATCCGTGCCCGAACCGGCGCCGGGTCGCTACAGCACCGGCCGCGGGCAGGACGCGACTATCCGGCTCAGCGACGGGAGCGAAGTCACGCTGGGGCCGGAAAGCCGGCTCACGATCTCCGCACGATTCGCGCAGGGGGCGCGCGACATCTCGCTGGACGGCGAGGCGATCTTCATCGTCCGTCACGATGGGGCGCATCCGTTCCGCGTTCGCGCACGCGGCGCGTTGATTCAGGACATCGGAACGCGGTTCGATCTGCGGGCTTACCCGGACGAACCGGTCGTGACCGTCGCGGTCGCTGAGGGTTCGGTCTCCCTTCGACACGAGCGTGCGGGTCGCGCCGAAGCGCTCGGGGACGATACGGCGTCGGTCGTGCTGCAGCGCAGCGACGTCGGCACGCTCGACGGGCGAGGCGATCTCTCCGCCGAGCGGAGCTCGCGTGTGTCGAGCTACTTCGGCTGGGCGAGCGGGCGGCTCTCGTTCGTGGACCGGCCGCTACCCGAGGTGCTGCGAACCATCGGACGCTGGTATGACCTCGACGTTCGCGCGCCGGACGCGCGTCTGGCGCGGCGGTTGGTCAATGCGGAGTTCTCGTCGCAGGCGCCGGCCGAGATGCTTGATGCGCTCGCCATCGCGATGGACGCGACGGTGGAACGCTCCGGACGCATCATCATCTTGAGGCCGCGATGAACGCGCGCCGCGTGTTCGCCGCGGCGGCGATGATCGCCGCCGGATCGTCCGGCGCGACGCCGCAGGCGGCACCGCCTCGATCGCCGGAACAGGCACCGCAATTCCTGCGCGTGTCCGCGGACGCGTCGCGCGAGCCGCGAGTCATCGATCCGCTGGAGTACCCGATCCTGAGCCGCAGGATCGCGATCAATTTTCACGACGTGAGTCGCGGCGCGGCACTCCAGGAAATCGCCATCACCGCGGGACTCCAGTTCGTGTACGCGGGCGACGTATTGCCGCGCGTCGGCGTGGTGCGCCTGCAATCGGACAACATCAGCGTCGCAGCCGCGCTCACGGAGGTGCTGCGCGGCGCCGGCGTGGACGTCGCGATCGGCGCGAACTCCAGCGTGATCCTGGTGAAGAAGCCGCCCGTCGCGATGGTGGTCGTCACGCAGGGCTCGGCATGCAGAGTCCCCAGGCCCGACGAGCAGCCGTTGCCGCTCTGTCTCGATGGCAACGGGATCCCGGCGCTCAAATCGTTTGTCAAGCTCTCGGGCAACGATGCGACCGTCGGCTTCGCCCTGCGCAGCATCGCGGCGGTGGCACGTGTGAAGATCACGCTCGAAGTCGATGTCCTCGCCATGCATGGCGCCGCGACGATTCCGCCGGGCACGTACACAGTGGCGGAGGCGCTTCTCCGCGCCGTGGGGGGCAAGCCGCTCGCGATATTCGTCACGCACTCGGACGAACTGAGCGTGCGCGCCCTCGCGGGTGGATACTCGCTGGCGCCGATCATGACGCTGGCGATGGCCGAGTCGAGGCGGACGTTCGAGTTGCAGCCGATGATGGGCCAGCTCGAACTGAGCGCAAGGGAACTCGCCGTCGCGCCCGCGCCGTTCGAGAGCGACCTCTTTCACACGGTCCAGCTGCTGCCGGGCGTCGAGACCCGGAACGACTATTCCGCCGGGCTCAACGTGCGCGGCGGCGAGTCGGACCAGAATCTCATTCTCCTCGATGGATACCCTATCTACAATCCCTTCCACCTGGGCGGACTGCTCGGCACGTTCATCGGTCCCATGGTCGGGAAGGTGGACCTGATGACGGGCGCGGCTCCGGTGCGATACGGTGAGCGATTGTCGAGCGTGCTCGACGTGCAGTCCGCCGACGAGAACCGGCACGGCTTGCACGGCGTGGGCGACGTATCGCTGCTCGCGGCGACCGCGACGGTGGGAAGCGCGTTCGACGGTGGCGGGTCGTGGATGGTCGGCGGACGGCATACGTACGCCGACGTGATCGCCAACGCCGTCAAGCGGAACAGCCTGCCGTACGGATTCTCGGACTTTCAGGGGCATCTCTCGCGTCCCGTGTTCGGCAACGCGGTGCTCTCGGTCACGGCGTACGACGGATCCGACGGCACGAGCCTCAACCAGAACAACGGCGGGCTCGATGTGTCGTGGGGGAATCGCGTGTTCGGCGCCACGCTCACAAGGCTGATTCCCGATCGCAAGGTCGTGCTTGGTCTCCCGGCCGATAGCATCGCGCTGGTGCAGCGTATCTCGCTCACCACCTTCGACGCGGCCGCGGTCGTGGCGACGGCCGGCTTCGATCTCCGGAGCAGCGTGCGCGACGTTCGCGCGTCCGGCGCGGTCACGCTCTTCACGAGCTCGTTCGATCAGTCAGCCGGCTACGAGATCTCAGCGCAGCACGTGCTCTACGCGATGCGCTCGCCGGTCAGCAGCATCACGAACTTCCTGCCGCAAACTTCGCTCGACCAGTCGCTTACGCCGGTGAGCGGGTGGTACGACGCGCTCTGGCGCGCGACGCCGCGGCTGACGGTGAACGGCGGCGTGCGCATGGACGCAGTGAACGGGGCGGCCTGGACCGGTTTGTCGCCGCGGATCTCGATCAAGTACTTCGTGACGAAGGACCTCGCGGTGATCGGCGCGACCGGGTCGTACGCGCAGTGGCTGCATTCGCTCGCGCAGGAAGACGCGCCGGTGCAGCCGCTAGAGTTCTGGGTCGCGAGCGGCCGCGCGCTGCCTGTCTCCCGTGCGTGGCAGTCGTCGCTCGGCGTGGAGGCGTGGACGAGCCCGAGGCGGCAGCTGCGAATCGAGGCGTTCTACAAGGAATATTCGAACCTGATCGAGGTGAACGCCGCCGCCGATGCCAGCGCCGGCGACAATCCGTTCGTCGAACTCGGCGGCACGTCCTACGGCGCCGATGTCCTCATTCGCCAGCTCGACAACGGACGGTTCGGCGGATGGGTCGCGTACAGCTATTCGGTGAGCGACCGCGTCACACCGGCGGGCGGGCACTTCGCTCCCGGCCAGGACCGCCGCCACGAACTGAACGCCGTGGGCACCTGGAAGTACGAGCGGTACCGCGTCAGCGCGCGATTGGGGATGGCGACGGGCACGCCGTACACGCCGATCGTCGGCGAGTTCACGCGCGAGCGATACGGCCCGCTGGGGAACGGCTACGCGCCGGACATCGGCGGTGGCGCCACGCAGTATCTCTCGGGACCGACGAACAGCGCGCGACTGCCGTTCACGCACCGGCTCGACGTCAGCATCACGCGCGTGGGCGCCGGCGATCGCGTGCAGGTCTCGCCGTACCTGAGCATCGCGAATGTGTACGCTGCGAACAACCCCGCGATGTACTTCTACGACTACGCCCAGGGGAAGTACATCGGCCGCACGCAGGTTCCCGACCCGGTGCGGCTGTCATTCGGGAACCTCCCATTCCTGCCGACGATCGGGGTACACATTGCGTACTGATCGCGCCGTGAGGATTGCCGCGATCAGCGTGCTCATGCCGTTGTTCGCGGGCGCCTGCGTCACGCGCACGCCGACGGAATCCACGACGTCGACGATCGTGGTTCACGCCGTGCTCAACGCGGCGCAGGACGACCAGATCGTCGCCGTGCAGCGGACGACGGCGGGCGTGCCCCTGGCAACGCCCGTGGACAGTGCGACGGTCACGATCACCGGTCCGGATGGGATCGCCATGACGGGCGTGGAAGTGACGGATTCGGCGCTCGCGCGCGTCTATCGCGTGCGCCTCTCGGACTTCCATGAGCAGTTGCTGCCCGGCGGCACGTACCAGCTCCACGTGCACCTGAAGACCGGCGAGGACGTAACGGGCGCAACGACGATTCCGGATGCGCGGCCGTCGCTGACGCCGGTAGCGATCGTGCCATTCGACGAGGCGACGGACACGCTGCGGTTGAGCTGGCAAGCGGTGCAGGGGGCGCTCAGTTACGAGGTGCGGGTGCAGTCGGTGGCCGGCGTGTATGCCATGTTCGCGGACACGATCGCGGTGCTGCCGGGGACGCTGCGATCACTCGGAGGGAAGGTGGTCTTCGCCGACGGACTGGACCATACGGTGATCGTGAGCGCGGTCGATGCCGCCTACTATCAGTATTATCGCACGAACAGTGACGAGTTCACGGGAACGGCTGTGAAGGGGAACCTCAGCGGCGCCGAGGGCGTGTTCGGAGCACTGGTGGTGCTCACCGTGCGCGCACTGCACGTCGCGACGACCGCGCACTGACGACGCTGCGGTCTCGCGGTCGCGAACGGGACGCGCCGACCGGAGACCGCAGCGTCGCGCTACAACGTGCGCGAACTCATGCCCCGCCTGGTTTCTTCGCCCCTCCGCGACCTGTGGAATCGGGCTTGTTGCCACGACCGGCTGGCGCTGGCTTGCCGCCACCCGCGGCCGGGGCCGGCTTACCACC